>ERZ808028.229-NODE-229-length-56166-cov-22.711690_pt1 | contig 56166 bp, 45 predicted proteins | sample MGYA00380184_ERZ808028 | MGnify/ENA primary metagenome ERZ808028 (study PRJEB31490, sample SAMN06133397) | mouse gut metagenome | isolation source: J8_1 | host: mice | place: China: Chengdu | collected 2015-05 ... | reverse complement strand
GAGGATTATGGCAGGCTAAAAGAGATGTCGGACGCCGGGGAAGCGTTTATCCGAAAGTACTTCACGGTGGAGGAAGCCGAAAGGGTTTTGCGGTCGGATATCGGGTGATACATTTTTGACTACCTGGAGGGAGTACTATGGAACAGAACAAAAGCAGTGCTAAAAGAATACAATGGCTGGATATTTGCCGAGGAATCCTGATTATTCTGATGGTGACGGGCCATAGCACGGGTTTGTTCAATAAATATATCTATCAGTTTCATATGGCTGCCTTTTTCTTTTTGTCGGGCTATATGTCTCAACCCGAAAAAAGAGGTATGTTTCAAACGCTGTTTGATAAATTCTTTACCGTTCTTTTACCGGCAGTCACAACGGTGCTGTTTGGCCTTGTACTGCTGTGGCTGCTGCATTTAGGCGGATGGGATACGCTTGTCTCCTCATGGGAATTTCCGGGCTGGAGACATGCGCTGGATTCGCTCTTCCTACAGGGAGATATCTGGGTGGACGTATTAGGCGCCAACTGGTTTCTCATTACGCTGTTTGGCGTATGCATAGTAAACAAGCTTATACATCAGCTGACCCGTAAATCCTCCATGTGGTATATTACGGTTTCTCTTGTTCTGTACGCAGCCGGATATGCGGCCGTAAAAACAGGCAGTATTCCCAAAATAGGCATGTTTTCCATGGACCAGGTGCTGATCGGAAATTTGTTCTATGCTATCGGACATTGTTTCCTGAAACATCATATTCTGGAACGGATAACCCAGGCCAAAAGGGTGTGGAGCTTTGCACTGCTTATCATCTCGGCAGGATGTTTGTGGTTTGTGAGACAGTATCTGCATATTGTGATAGATTGGGCATCCCGCACATTTGCGCATCCGATACTGGATGGGCTGACTGCTCTAAACGGTACGTTCTTTGTCTTTGCGGTTTCCTTGCTGATCAGCCGTTTTATGAAAAGAACCGGGAAATTGCTTTGTCATATTGGAAAAAACACACTGGGGATTTTATTTTTTCACTTTACTTTTTTTAAGGTGTTATATCTTCCTTTTTATTGGGGCGGCATTATTGACAAGACGGATTTCTCCTGCATTACCCCCGGAAATATGTCTACCCAGGAACTGGCAGTAAAATATTGGTATGTGATAGCGGCCGGAGCTGTGGTGTTGAGCCTGGGAATGTGGAAACTGCTTATGCAAAGTCGAAAGTTAAGATTTTTGCTGGGACAGGATAAGCAGACCTATATGGAATTATGGAATTCGCATGCTGTTATGGCAATCAGGAAATTTAATCAGAAGATCACAGATAATTGCAAAAAATGGTATCAAAGATTCAGTGAGGAAAAGAGTGGAAACAGGCTGCTTTGCTATGCCGTCATTCTGGAATTTGCTCTGCTGTGTGCCCTGATTATCAGACAGGGCATTATCCTGAACGATGACCTTAATACCTCGCTGACCAGGGAGCAGGGATATATTCCGCTTCTGGTAAATGCGCTGAAAAACGAATTAAGGATGGGGCGGCCTTTGCGTTTGGTAGGAGGTTTCAACTATTCGCTTGCCTTTTTGACCACTAATGTAACCTTTAACAGATTGATTCAGTGCATATTTTTAGGCGTATGCCTGATTCAGTTTGCCAGGCTGATCCGCAATTTATTTAGGAGCAATAAGATTGCGACAGTAACCGTTGTCCTGATTATCACTTGTATGCCCCTTACTTTTGAACATTCGGCGCCCAATGCGTTTATTACGCTTGTAATACTCCCGCTATGGCATTTGTGTATTTCCTTAAATAATTGGGTCAGCTATCTCAGAACAGGGGAAAAAAAATATTTCTGGTGGTATTTAATTGCATGGATTGTGGCCTTACAGGGTTATGAATTTGTGGTGACCTACACGCCTGCTTTTCTGCTGATATATATATATGAAAAGAAACTGAAAATAAATACGCTGCGGGAAGCAATATATAAATGTTTGCCTCCCGCGGTCTCCGGCGCAGTTTATATTGTTGCCACTTTTGCCTTGGGAAAACTGGTTCCATCCCATTATACGGGAACTGCTTTGACGTTTGTCTCTGTTGGCAGTTCTTTTGAAATCATTAAAACATTGGCGTTGTCCGCAATACCGGGATATTTCTTATTTAACTCAAAATATGTCTATTTATTTTATTTATACAGCGGTGAATATGCCAGAAACATATATGGCGCTGCCGCCAGCAAAAATGTAGGCTGGTTTATTACTGATAGCGCCTTTCTGAACGAGTTAGGTAGACTGGTTCGCAGCATTTGGCTGTCTCCGGCCAATATACTCAGAATCTCCGCACTGGCCGCAACGCTTTTCTACCTGTGGAGATTCAGCCAGATCACCCGGGATGAGCATAATAGCGTCGCTGAGTTTAGATTAGGGGTCTTCCTTTGCCTCTTGGGATATACTTTGATACCCAGTCTTCCCAACTCCTTGTCGGCGCTGTATCAGGGAAATGTAAATGCTGTAAGTTTTACCAGCTTGCCGGTGAGTATGTTTCTATTTTTCACGGTATGTTTATCTGTCGGCTATCTGATCAGCGCAATTTGGGAAAAATGGCGCAAATCAGTGCTTATTTGCTGTATTTTCATCGGCCTGCTTGGATTCTCCGTCCAAACAATGAATATTGTGTTTGCCGATAAGAGTGAGCAAAATTTTAAGCGCATAAGCGAAATAGAAAATTTATTTCAAAGTAATTGCATGCATAATCTGGACGGGGAAACGGTTTATGCGCCCGATCTGTTTGAAACACGGGATGCCCTGGCAGTATCAGAACCTTACTGGGGGGAGATTGCAGACCATAACCAAATAGATCTTGATTTTACAGAGGATGAAAACGCAGCGGCAAAAATCTTCTATATAAATGATGAATACTTCTGTGTGGTCACGGAGGAAGAAATAGCGGTATTGAGTCCGAAGGTTCTAAACGGCCGGTTTCTGATAGCGATGGATACAGACAGCTATGAGGTAACCCGTTCTGATAGCTGGCAATATGATGGAGAGTTTTTCTGCTATCGCTTTGAAAACAGTGAAAGCGGACCGATTCCTTTGGATAACAGCACGCCGGCTTTTAACAATTATCAGCCTCATGTCGGCGATACATTAGATACTGCGGAAGTTGACGGGATGTATGAAGACGGATGGTGCGGTTCCGATGTCCGTGTCAGGATAGACAGCGGAGAGGACGGACTACTTCACATTACAGGCTGGTTCTCCGAAGAGATAGACCCTGAAAAGGGATATGCCATTTCTGTTTACTGTGATGAAAAGCTGGCTCAAATATATCCTCTGCAAGAACAGGTTATAGACATTACGCTTAATTTGCAGCCCAATACAGTGACTACTGTCAATTTACGCAGCAATTTCGTCCTCGAGAAGCAGAAGGGGGATGTAAGGGAATTAAGTTTTATTCTAACGGATATGTATTAGAACTCATTATTTCAAAAAGGAGGCATCAAAATGAAAGTCGTAATTCTTGCCGGCGGTTTCGGCACCCGAATCAGTGAGGAAAGTCATTTAAAGCCCAAGCCTATGATAGAGATCGGCGGAAAGCCTATCCTGTGGCATATTATGAAAGAGTATTCCTACTATGGGTACAACGAGTTTATCATCTGCTGCGGGTACAAGCAGCATGTGGTCAAGGAGTGGTTTGCCGATTATTATCTGCACAACAGTGACGTTACCTTTGATTTTACCCGGGAGAACCATATGGAGATTCACAGCAATGTGGCGGAGCCTTGGAAAGTGACGCTGGTGGACACTGGTTTAAACACCATGACCGGCGGTCGCATCAAGCGAATCAGATCCTATGTAGGGGACGAGCCTTTTATGCTAACTTATGGGGACGGGGTGGCGAACGTGGATATAGGAGCATTGGTACAATTCCACAAGAGTCACGGGAAAATTGCCACCATGACGGCTGTCAACGTGGGACAACAGTTCGGTGTTCTGGAGATTGAGCCTGACGGAACGATCAGTAAGTTCCGTGAGAAAAGCAATTCTGACGGAGGTGTCATAAATGCCGGATATATGGTGCTCAATCCGGATATCTTCAATTATATAGAAGGGGATTCTACGGTATTTGAAAAAGCTCCCATTGAGAGCGTGGCAGCCCGGGGGGAACTTATGGCCTATATGCATAAAGGATTCTGGAAATGCATGGACACCCAGCGGGACAAGCAGCAGCTGGAGGAAATGATTGCGCTGGGAGAAGCTCCCTGGATGCTTTGGGACAGGTAAAGGAGGAAGGAAAATGTTTGAAAACAAGACACGGCAACAGGCACAGGATGAGATATTGGCAATGGTAAAAGAATTTGCGGATACCTATCACAGGCAAACCGCAGAATTTCAGGAGGGACAGAAGATTCCCTATGCCTCCAGGGTCTATGACAGTGCCGAAATGGTCAATTTGGTGGACAGTGCTCTGGAGTTCTGGCTTACGTCCGGAAGATACACAGAGGAATTTGAGAAAAAACTGGCAGAGTACCTGGGGGTGAGGTATTGCTCTCTGGTCAACTCGGGATCTTCCGCCAACCTGAATGCTTTTATGGCACTCACATCCCCCCTTCTGGGAGAGCGGCGTATTCGGAGGGGAGATGAGGTGATCACTGTCGCGGCAGGGTTCCCCACCACCGTAACCCCTATGATTCAGTATGGCGCCGTACCGGTATTTGTGGATGTGACTATTCCCCAGTATAACATTGACGTGAGCAGGCTGGAGGGGGCTCTCTCCGACAGAACCAAGGCAGTGATGATTGCGCATACACTGGGAAACCCCTTTGATCTGGGGGCAGTGAAGGCATTTTGCGACAAACATAATCTGTGGCTGGTAGAGGATAACTGCGACGCACTGGGTTCCAAATATACAATTAACGGTGAGGAAAGATTTACCGGCACCATCGGTGATATAGGAACTTCCAGTTTCTATCCCCCTCATCATATGACCATGGGCGAGGGAGGAGCCGTCTATACAGATAACCCTATGCTGCACAAAGCCATCCGCTCCTTCCGGGACTGGGGGCGTGACTGTGTCTGCCCCTCCGGGAGAGACAATTTCTGCGGACACAGATTTGACAAACAGTATGGAGAACTGCCGCTGGGATACGACCATAAGTATGTGTACTCCCACTTCGGTTACAATCTCAAGGCAACGGATCTGCAGGCGTCCATAGGCTGTGCCCAGCTGGAGAAATTCCCTTCCTTTGTGGAGAGGCGCAGACACAATTTCAGCAGACTGAAGGCAGCGCTGGAGGGAACGGAGGATAAGCTGATTCTTCCCCGGGCCTGTGAGAACTCAAATCCCAGTTGGTTTGGCTTCCTGATTACCTGCAGGGAAGGGGTCGATCGAAATCAGGTGGTGCAGTATGTGGAATCCAAAGGGGTTCAGACGAGGATGTTATTTGCCGGGAATCTGGTAAAGCATCCCTGCTTTGACGAGATGCGCCGCACAGGAGAGGGCTACCGGGTATATGGTGACTTGTCCAATACGGACAGAATCATGCGGGACACCTTCTGGGTGGGTGTGTACCCCGGAATGACGGATGAGATGATCGACTATATGGCAGAGACGATTAAGAAGGCCATAATATAGGAGCGGCACTATGCAGGTAAAAGTATCGGATTATATCGTTGATTTTTTGGAGAAGAAAGGAATTACCGATGTGTTTGGGTATCCGGGAGGGATGGTAACACATCTGATGGAATCCTTTCGAAGAAGGGAAAACCAAATCCATGCGCATGTCAATTATCATGAGCAGGCATCTGCTTTCTGTGCCTGCGGATATGCGCAGATCAGCGGACTGCCGGGTGTGGCGTATGCCACCAGCGGCCCGGGGGCAACCAACCTGATTACAGGAATATGCAACGCCTATTTTGATTCTATTCCCGCGATTTTCATAACCGGTCAGGTGAACACTTTCGAAAGCAAAAAAGGTTTTTCGATGCGGCAGAAGGGTTTTCAGGAAACAGATATTGTCTCCATGGTAAATTGTGTCACCAAGTACTGCAATTATATAGCTGACGCCGAAGATATCCGTATGGAGATGGAAAAGGCATGGTATTGGGCAAATGAGGGAAGAAAGGGGCCGGTGCTGCTGGATATTCCCATGAACATTTTCCGCAGCATTGTAGAAACAGATAAGCTGCCGGGATATTGTCCCGGGCAGGAAGATGTCGGCCGGACTGAATTTGATATACCCTGGGAGCCTATACTGGCCGTCTTCCAGTCGGCAAAACGGCCTGCCATTCTCCTCGGCGCAGGGAATAAAGCCGGCAATACCAGGGATGTAATCAGAGAATTTTCGGCATGTACCAATATTCCTCTGGTGACAAGCATGCCCGCATTTGATCTTTTAGAGAGATCAGACACCAATAATTATGGATTTGTGGGTGCCTATGGGGATAGGGCCGCTAACTTCCTGCTTGCCAAATGTGATCTATTGCTGACAGTGGGAACTCGCCTGGACGTGAGACAGATTGGCGCGGTAAAAGATAATTTTGCTCCCGGTGCAAAGTTGATCCGGGTAGATATTGACCCGGGAGAACTGAGTAATCCGATCAAAACGGACGAATTGCAGATCAGAGCGGACGCCGGCGCCTTTTGGCGGGGACTGCTTGAGAGAAAGGCTTTTTTTTGTGTCGGCCAAGAATGGTTTCACGTATGCCGCACATTGCGGGAAAAACTGTCCGGAATTGATCTGAAAACCCCCAATCTTCTGATGCAGGCTTTCAGCAGAGGCATTCCCCGGGAGGCAGTAGTCACCACAGATGTGGGACAGAACCAGGTGTGGGCGGCACAATCTTTTGAAAATAAGGGCAGCCAGAAAGTGCTCTTCTCCGGCGGGCACGGAGCTATGGGATATTCCCTGCCTGCGGCGATCGGGGCATATTACGCACTGCGCAGACCGGTGATAAGTTTTAACGGGGACGGCGGTATCCAAATGAACATTCAGGAACTGCAGTTCCTGGCCAGGGAATCTCTGCCCATAACGGTGGTGGTGCTGAACAATCAGGCATTGGGCATGATCCGTCACTTCCAGGAAATGTATTTTGACAATGAATATTATCAAACAGTTCCTTCCGGCGGCTATAGTGTGCCTGATTTTGAAAAGATTGCCGGGGCATATGGACTTCCCTATCATCTGGTGAGAAGCTGTGATGATTTGGATAAATCGGAACTCAGATTTGATGGGCCTCAGCTGGTGGAAATAAAGATTGAGGAAGATACCTATGTTTTTCCGAAACTTGAATTCGGAAAGCCCAATCAGGACCAGGAGCCTTTGCTGGATCGAGAATTGTACAACTATTTAATGGAGTTATAACCATGCGGAGAATAATTGTTACCGGCGCCACCAGCTATATCGCGATTGCGCTGATCAAGCGTCTGCTGGCGGAGGGATATCTGATATATGCGGTAATCCGGCCCGGTTCCGCGAACAGAGTTAAACTGCCCCAAAGCGCGCGGCTGCACATTCTGGAATTAAATATGGATCAATATTTTGCTCTAAGTACTATGGAACTGGGCGAGATAGATGCTGTTTACCATTTTGCATGGGATGGTGTGCGGGGGCAGTCCAGAACAGACGATGCATTGCAGCTGAATAATATAGAGTGCGCGAAGCAGCTTTTAGAAGTGGTCTGCCAATGTAAGATCCCCTGCTTTATCGGGATGGGGTCTCAGGCGGAATACGGACTGACAGGAGGACGGCTCATCACGGAGGACACGCCGTTAAACCCTGTTGAATCATACGGAATGGCCAAGAAGAGCATTTTCCTGCATGGCATGGAGCAGGCCGGCAGATATGAATTGAACTTTGTATGGGCCAGGATTTTCAGCGCCTATGGCTATGGAGAGTCACCGAATACACTCATTATGAGTTCTTTGGCAAAAATGCTTCGGGGAGAAGACATAAAACTGTCGCCTTGTGAGCATCTGTGGGATTATCTGTACCTGGAAGACCTGGCCGAGGCGCTTTATCTGCTTTATGAAGCCCATTGTCCCACCGGTGCTTACAATATTTCTTATGGATGTCCCAGGCCGCTGAAATATTACCTGGAAAAAATGAAAGAAATATTTCATTCTCACAGCCGGCTGGAATTCGGGGCAATCCCATATGGACCGAATATCGTACAAATGAACCCTTCTATAGGCAAAATACAGTCTGCGGCATTATGGAGTCCTAAAATCGACTTTGAAACAGGTATTCAAAAGTTATATGAGGATGTAAAAAATGGATATGAAAAAGATAAGCATATTAGTACCGACTTATAATGAAGAGGAAAATGTGGCGCCTTTGTCGGAGGCAATTGTAAACCTGTTTTCAGCAGAGTTGAAGGATTATGATTACGAACTTGTATTTATTGATAATGACTCCCGGGATAATACCCGTTCCCTGCTGCGGGAAATCTGTGCGAAAAACAAACGGATCAAGGCTATCTTCAACGTCAAGAATTTTGGACAGTTTAATTCGCCTTATTATGGCCTGCTTCAGACAACGGGAGACTGTACCGTTTTACTATGCGCTGACTTCCAGGATCCCGTTGAGATGATCGTTGACTTTGTGCGTGAGTGGGAGAATGGATATAAGATTGTCATTGGTCAGAAGACTACCAGCAGGGAAAACAGGGTTATGTATTTTCTGCGTTCCTGCTATTATAAGATGATCAAGAAGTTTTCGGATGTAGAGCAGATCGAGCACTTCACAGGTTTTGGGCTCTATGACAGGGAGTTTATTTCGGTACTGCGCAATCTGGAGGATCCGACTCCGTTTCTCAGAGGGATCGTGGCCGAACTGGGATTCCGCAGAAAACAGATTCCCTATGAACAACAGAGGCGCCGGGCCGGTAAGACCCATAATAATTTTATGCGTCTGTATGATGCCGCCATGCTGAGTTTTACTTCGTATACAAAAATCGGGCTGCGCATGGCAACCTTTATAGGGGGTGGGATCGCCATGGTCAGCTTTTGCATTGCCTTGGTGTATCTGGTACTTAAAATCATTTTCTGGAACAGGTTTGTGGCCGGTACGGCTCCTATCCTGATCGGGATGTTTTTCCTGGGGGCGGTGCAGCTGTTGTTTATAGGACTGGTCGGCGAGTATATTCTGAGCATCAATCAACGCATAATGAAAAGACCTCTGGTGATTGAAGAGGAACGCATTAATTATGATAAGGAGGATGAAAGATGTTAGACCTTACATTTTACAAAAATAAGAAAATTCTCATCACCGGGCATACAGGATTTAAAGGTTCCTGGATGTGCCAGCTTCTGGTTATGGCCGGAGCACAGGTGACGGGATATGCGCTCCCTTCTCCCACTGACCCCAGCCTGTTTGACATGTGCCATATCGCGGAAAGGATGAATTCTGTCACAGGGGATATCCGCGACCTGGAACATATGAAGCAGATTTTTGCCCAGGCCATGCCTGAGATTGTTATTCATATGGCAGCCCAGCCCATCGTCAGGGAATCTTACAAAGATCCTGTATACACCTATGAGACAAATGTTATGGGTACGGTAAATGTACTGGAATGTGTTCGCCATACTCCCTCCGTAAAATCCTTTCTTAATGTTACCACTGACAAAGTGTATTTGAACAGGGAATGGGAATGGGGCTACAGGGAAAATGAGGAATTGAATGGATTTGATCCCTATTCCAACTCAAAATCCTGTTCGGAATTGGTCACCAGCAGTTATAAGAACTCCTTCTTTTCCGACGGCAGCACTGCTATCTCCACTGCCAGGGCGGGCAATGTAATCGGCGGCGGGGATTTTGCCGCAGACCGGATCATTCCTGACTGTATCCGGGCGGCTGAAAAGAAGCAGGACATCATTGTAAGAAATCCTTTTTCCACCCGTCCTTATGAACATGTGCTGGAGCCTATCGTTGCTTATTTGATGATTGCGAAGGCTCAGTATGAAGACGGCGGTTTCGCAGGAAATTATAATGTGGGCCCGGATGAAGCAGATTGCTGGACGACGGGGGATTTGGTAACATTGTTCTGTTCCAAGTGGAACAAAATGACCGGGGATTCCATTAAGTGGGTCAATCGGTATGACGGAGGGCCCCACGAGGCTAATTTCCTAAAGCTGGACTGCTCCAAGCTGAAGCATACTTTGGGATGGAAACCCCGTTGGAATGTAGAGACTTCCATGGAAAAAATCATTGAGTGGTCCCTGGTTTATCTCGCCGGGGAGGATGTTTCCCGGTGTATGCAACGGCAGATTGGGGAATTCCTGAATCGGTGAAATAAGGGTAAAATATATTGGCGGAAGTTAAATTCAGGAGGTATTTGATGCAAAATCGGCAAAATGAAAAAACAGCATTGGTAAAAAACATATGTATGCTGTCCGTTATAGTAGTTGTCAATATATTTTATGTCTATTTCTCGAAATGGTTTCATACCTTAGACGGGGATTTTAACGCGTATATCTGGGGAGCTAAATTATCGGGAATAGCCGAGGCACTGAAGCAGGGCGAATTAAGGTTATGGAATCCTAATATCTGGTGCGGCATTTCCGGCATCCATAATTTCTCGGATTCTTTTTATCCGTTTGCAATTTTAGTGTGCAAGATTTTTTGGAATGCGGACAAAGAAATTTTATCGTTCATGGCATATTATGCTTTTACGTTGATTCACAGCATTATAGCGACAACGGGCTTTTTTCTGGTTTTAAAAGAACTTGGGCTGAATCGCGTTGTCAGTTTATTCACTGTGCTGATTGGAGGATCGCTGGTCATTGTAAATATTCCATATATGCAGTTGTGCTGGATTCCTATGTTTAGCTACCTGCTTTTAAAGGCGTATAAAAAAGAAAGAGTTTTGAATGTTTTTTCTGTGGCGGCAGGGATTGTATTCGGCCTTTTTCTTCTACAGGAACTGTCACAGGGCGCGGTGATGGGAGTAATGCTTATGGGGGTGCTTTTCTTTACAGCCGTTTATGTGCTGGTCAGTAAGGAAAAAAACCTCAAAATTCTCAAAAAACTATTTGCCCAATTTGCAATAGCTGGTATAATTGGTGTGTGCATAGGGGCAGTCAACTTGTTTCCGATTCTGGAACAACAAAACGAATTACTGAGAATTACAGTTGACGGGTTCGCAAGTGCCGCGGAGGGCGTTACACTGGATAATTTCTATGCGCATCCGGCCAACTACAGCATGCTCAGAGAAATCCTTGGTGCCAGGTCAGGAATAAGCTGGTTTGGCCTTATTCCTGTGCTGCTCTGTATAATGGGATTGTTTGCGAAGGAAAATTATGAGGAAAACCCCTATCGGTATGTGGCGCTGCAATTTGGAAAGTGTTTATACCTTTTTATTTTATTAGCATCCATAAGCTGCTATTTCCCGGAAATTTTCTTTCATATTCCTTTTGTGAACATGCTCCGGGAAACGTATCTTTACGCAAACCTGTTGCCCTTTTGCACAACTCTGCTGTCAGCTTTTGGATTGCGTGGGATATATGATTGTATAACAAAAAATGATAGGAGAGGGGCGCAGGAGTTATTTTACAATGTTCCCTTGATGTGTATAGTATGTTTTCTGGTATGTCTGCAATACGCATTGGCTAACTATGACAATCGTACAATATGGATCCTGCTGTGTCTGCTTATAGGCATAGCCCTTGTCATTTTGTTTAAGGCCCGCAAACAGGCAGTCATAGCGGTTTTATTATGTGTAAGCGTAATTAATTTTGCACATATCTTCCGATATAATGATATTTCAAACAAATGGAATATGCCTCAGGCCCAAAAACAATACGAGGTGGTACTGGAGGGAAATAAGCGTTTGGTTGATTATCTGGATTCATTATCTGACGGCGAGAAGGCCTATCGGATTATGACATGGGCGGGAGAAGAAGGGAATTTCTCCTCCAATTCAATGGTTGATGCGGGCGGACAGTATACACAGGGTTATTGGGAACCTATTTACAGAAAAACGCTGGAAATGCATTGGAACCTGAGTTTGGATAAGAGAATTACATTAAACAATGTTCTTTATTTTGTGGTTTCGGAAAACGAGTCTGAAGAATGGCTGAATACTATTTCAGAAGCATTTTTGGATCAACATTTTCAACTGGTGGGAACCATGGATAATATCTATCCGAGTTATAACGCGGAGCAGGGGCAGCCTCTGCGCATATACAAAAATAAGGATTATGCAGGGAATGCATGGCTGGTCTATGACTATGTCAAATGTGATCCGGATATGTCACTTGAGGATCAATTTTCCATCATAAATGATCCTTCGTTCTCTGTCCGCGATACGGCTCTGGTAGAAGTTGGAAGCCCTAATGCGGAAGCGTTTTTAGACAGGGTATCCCAGCCGGACGCGAACGCAAGCGTTGAACTGATAAATTATACAAACAACAGCATTGAACTGCGCTGCAAAACGGAAAATGCCGCAATCCTCGTGATGGCGGAGAGCGACGCAAAGGGATGGAAGGCCTATATAGATGGTGAAAGACAAGAGATTTTGACTGTAAATTATGGAAACAGAGGGCTATTGGTTGAGGCAGGGGAACACAATATCAAAATGGTTTATTCGCCAAACGGTTATCTTATAGGGGGAATACTCACATTGGTCATGCTTTTGGCCTGTATTGTTGCAATCCCTGTACTTATAGTCAAATCCCATAATCATTGACTGAAAGCGGGGTTACAAACACTATGTATGAGAAAATGGAATCAGTTATCCGAAATATGTTAAAAATTTTCAAGAAAGATATCAGTGTACAAACCCTGGAGAATCTCACCCAGTTTGTATTGTTCGGCATAGTGGGCGTATCCAACACCGTTATCAGTTATTTGCTTAACATTATGGTCCTGGGGCTGCTGAGCCCCTTTAGGCTGGCCTGGGACTATATAGCCGGTAATCTGGTGGCCTTTCTGCTCAGTGTGCTGTGGTCCTTTTACTGGAACAACCGTATTGTGTTTACCCAGGGAGAGGGCCAAAGCCGCAACCTGTGGAAAGCGCTGCTTAAAGCCTACGCCGCCTATGGCTTTACAGGCATTGTTTTAAATAATATCTTATCCTGGGTATGGATATCCATGTTCCATATCTCCAAGTATATTGCGCCGCTGATCAATCTGGTGATCAGTGTACCTCTGAATTTTGTGATAAATAAGCTATGGACGTTTAAGGATTAAAGCGGCAAGCCTGAGCTCATATGCCAGGCTTTTTTGGTCTGATTGTTTTCAGTAGTATTCTTTCCGTATTATCTTTCACGTTTCCTGATTTTTGAATGAATTTTCTATAATCTATTGAACTTTCCTATACACCTTCGTCTCTTTATGGAAAAATAACGGACTATGTGGTAATATACACTAAATATTTAGGAAGGCATTTGATTATATAATATTGCCTGAAAAGATATATACCCGGAAATTGTTAAAATCACGGTATAAGAATAAAGGATGAAAAATACAGATGAGTGAAGTAAAGCCAAGCGCATTGATGAAACTTACACCTACCACAGAGGCCCGGTTGGGGGTCTATGAGGAACAACTCACATCTGCCCTGACCGATCCGGACATCCGGAATATTGCCCTGTCCGGCCCCTATGGGGCCGGTAAAAGCAGTATTCTGGCAACCTATAAAAAGAGCCATCCGGATAAAAAATTTCTGCATATCTCTTTTGCGCATTTTCAAGACAAAGCCAAGGAGGGGGAACAGCCGCCGGATGAAACCCGGCTGGAGGGTAAGATCATCAATCAGCTGATCCACCAGATGCCGGCGGAAGCAATTCCCCAGACCCATTTTCAGATATTGAAAGAGGTGGATCGGGACAAGATCAAAAAGTATCTTTATTGGGGCGTCCTGCTGGCCGCCCTTTTGGCGTTCATCTGCTTTCATGACCAATGGTGCAGGCTGGTGGACAGCTTTTCCCTGGAATCCCTGCGCTCCCTGCTGGGAATAACCCGGCGCAAGGAAGCTGTGCTGGCAGCGGCTGTTGTCTGGGTGATCCTGGCGGTGAGCGGCCTGACGGAATATATCTTCCTGCAGCGCAACCAGCGGATCCTCCGCAAAGTAAATCTCAAGGGGGCAAATCTGGACATAGAACTGTTTGGCGGGGAGAGCGATTCCTATTTTGACCGCTATCTGAATGAGGTGTTGTACCTGTTTGACCATGTGGATGCAGATGCGGTGGTGTTTGAGGATATAGACCGATATGACAGAAGCCTGATTTTTGAGCGTTTGCGAGAGATTAACGGACTGGCCAACCGCATCCGGGAGGGGGGCTTCGGGGAAAAAGGGGGGGAGAGAAAACCTCTGCGTTTTCTGTATCTGATCCGGGATGATGTGTTTGCCTCCAAGGACCGCACGAAATTTTTTGATATGATTATCCCGGTGGTGCCGGTTATGGACGGGTCCAATTCCTATGCCATGCTGATCCGCCTGTTTAATCGGCTGGAGGAGGAGGCCCGGCCCGGAGATGATTTCCTGCGGGGAATTTCTCTGTATATTGACGATATGCGGCTGCTGGGCAATATTTTCAATGAGTTTTCTGTCTATTACCGCAAGTATCAGGAGAAAAATGTAATCGAGTTGAACACGGACAAACTTCTGGCTATGATGGTATACAAGAATCTGTTTCCAGAGGATCATGCCCTGCTGCATCGGGGAACAGGCTATGTATATACGTTGTTTGGTAATAAACCCCAGTTCGTCAGACAACGGAGGGAGGAATTGCAGAAGGAACTGGATTCGCTGGGGAGTCTGCTGGAGGAGGTAAAGCGGGAGACTTTTCGGAATATGGATGAGTTGGATGCTGCTTATTATGTGGAGAATCGGCGGACCCGGATCGGAGCGACACAGGAGGACACAGCGTTTGAAACCCGCGCGAAGTATATTGGCGCAATCAAGGCGAATTCTTATGACATAGAGTATTATTTCGAAAACTATTATACTCCTGGGAAGTGGCAAAAAGAAAACGTAAAAGCAAAGTTCGATCAATTATCAAAAATTCCCGATTATCAGAGGCACAGGGAATTAATCGAAAAGAAAGCCGTTGCGGAGGAAGCCCGCCAGCGGGTTTCCGAAATTAAAAACCAAATAGAGCATCTGGATACCATGCCTCTGCAGGATATTATTGACAGAGAGAAGGAGGATGAAATATTTGGTGCGGTATATACCAACGTGCTGGGGGAGATAGAATATTATGCAGACGTAAAGCGCTCCGATTATTTCCCCCTGGTCCGATATCTGGTCAGCAACGGATATATAGACGAGAGTTATCAGGATTACATGTCCTACTATTATGAGGACGGCCTGCGCCGGGAGGACAAGATATTTTTACGGAGCATTCAGGAGCACAATTATAAAGGGGCAGCTTATCAGCTGAAGGAACCCTGGAAAGTGGTCAGTTGGATGCATAACAGCCAGTTTGAGACGGCGGAATGCCTTAATTATCAGCTGCTGGATGTCCTGCTGATGGCGGTTTGCCATCCCGTGGATGTACCGATGGGTATGAAAAAAAGGGATGTGGATTATGAGGGCAGACTAAACAGGCTTTTACAGTACATCATTAAAAATAAGTCCATGGAATTTTTTGAGGGATATGTGCGGAGCGGAGCATATGAAAGCGATTTTATCCGGTACATAAATGTGGTATGCGGGCATGTCATCTCCTGGGTTATATCGGAAGAAGCGTTGAGTCACCGCACAAAGAGAAAGTACGCTTTGCTGACCATGCTGCAGGAGGAAGTCTATCGTTCTGAAGCCCCCGGGGACTTGCGTCCATTGGCGGCATATGTGGGAGCGAATCCGCTATTTCTCTATGCGGCACTTTCCGAGAGTGAGGGGGAAAAATTTATAAGTGGATTGGAATATACGGGGGTTAAGTTCAACAGATTGCTGCTGACAGATGAGGAGACCCTTGAGGCAGAGTCCTCCAACGGTACTAACACAGAAGAGAATCATTTTCAGCTTCTGCAACAGGTGTACTATCGGAAGCTATATGTTCCTAATGAACTGAATATACATGCGATTTTGATGATCTTTTACGAACTGCCGCCGAAGGAGATCCGGCACTCCCAATTGCTTACTTTGGTCTATAAAAAGGAGGAGCAACCCTTAAGGCACTATGTAGAGGAGAACCTGGAGACGGTCCTGAAGGAACTGGCCGCTGGCAACGAACCTTTGGAGGATGAGGAGAAAGTCATACTTTCCGTACTGAACAGAGAGGACTTGTCCCGGGAATCCAGAGAAAAATATATCGGGGCTCTGGCCTGCCGCAGAGAGATCTCTCATTTGAAGCAGGTAGAGAATCAAGATTTCTGGCCCAGGCTGATGGAAGGACATGTGGCGGCGGCTCCCAGTAATCTCACAGACTATTATTTCCTGACGGAAAATGGCATGGACGAGGCTCTGGCGGGCTACATCAACAATTATTCCGGCCCGATTACATTATCGAAGAAGGAGCTGGACAAGGTATATGGAGAAGGAACGGCGAAACTTCTGCTGATGGATATAATGAGATGCAATTCTTTGAGAAAAGAGAAGTATAATGAACTGGTGAAAGTTTTTTCGCTCACATGTGATGCCGTGGATGTTGGGGTTGTAGACGAAGATAAAATGCGGATACTGATTTTCTGGAAAAAAGTGCCTATGACCCAGGAAAATCTCCAGTATATCAGAGAGCATTATCCCAGACTTGTGTTTGCATTTGCCCGCAGAAATATAGCAGAATACCTGTCTCTGTTCCGTGCAGAGGGAGGGATATCCGAGGAGGAATTTTTATCCGTAATAGTATCAGACAGGGAATTGTTTTCTGACTTTATGTATAGTGAGGAGGAACCGCCAGAACGAAAAAAGAAGGCTCTGGCAGAGAGCGTCAACCGCAGCATGCTGAGACTTCCAGAACTGGAGCGGTATTTGAGATTCCCGGAACTAAGGGATTTTATAGGCTTATTGAACGGAAAACGTCTCACCCTGGAGCAGACCCCTGGCAACAAAGCCCTTCTGGATGCTTTTCGGGCAAGGAACTGGATCGTGGGATACGAAGTGGACAAGCAGGATGACAGCCTGTATCAGGTCCGGGGCAAGAATGTATCGGGTAGAAAGAAGAAAGAAAAGATAATAATTCCCTCTTACAAAACCTCTTTACAAAATACAGAACCTCTTGTATAATGCAATCTATACATTGAAAGAAACGCTTTGACGAAGAGAGTACATGTGCCGGGGCTTTCCAGAGAACATCCCCACAAAGGACTGTGGCTGAGAGGGATGATGCATGGGCATATGGAAGATGGCTTCTGAGCAGCGCACCGAGCCGGGGAGCGACGGTTTCCCGAGTTGCGGCGGACTTATTGGATTCGCGGCAATTTGTGAGAAGGAATCGTGCCGGGTGCAGTTTTCCGGGGTAGGCTGCGACGGGTTCCGCCTGTTATAGCGGATAGGGTTAGGCAGCCGATGGCGGCTTCAGACCCGATGAGGCCCCTTTCGTGAGGGAGGGGTGAAGAGAAGTGGTAACACGGGCTTATGGCTCGTCTTCTCATGTGTTTTTGGCATGGGGAGGCGGGCCTTTCGTTATGCCATATACATTTTCGACAGCATATCCTATAACCTGTAGTGTCGGCACATTGGAACAGGTAAAGAAGGGTATGGGTAAATCATTCGAGGAGGTAAGAATATGAGTCAGACACCTTATTACATTACAACTGCCATCGCATACACATCCGGTAAGCCCCACATCGGCAACAATTACGAAATTGTGCTGGCGGATGCCATTGCCCGTTTCAAGAGGAAACAGGGGTACGATGTATATTTTCAGACCGGAACGGATGAGCATGGGCAGAAGATCGAACTGAAGGCCCAGGAGGCGGGCATAACTCCCCAGGCCTTTGTGGACAATGTGGCAGGGGTGATCCGGGGGCTCTGCGATCAGTTGAATGTTCAGTATGACAAGTTCATCCGCACCACGGATAAGCCCCATGAGAAACAGGTGCAGAAGATTTTCAAGCGTCTGTATGACCAGGGGGATATCTACAAGGGGGCCTATGAGGGGCTGTACTGTACGCCCTGCGAGTCTTTCTGGACCGAATCCCAGCTGGTGGAGGGCAAGTGTCCCGACTGCGGCAGGGAGGTTAAGCCCGCCAAGGAAGAAGCATATTTTTTCCGTATGAGTAAATACGCCGACCGGCTGATCGAGCATATCAACAGCCATCCGGAGTTTATTCAGCCCGTGTCCCGCAAAAACGAGATGATGAACAATTTCCTGCTGCCGGGCCTGCAGGACCTGTGTGTGTCCCGCACTTCCTTTAAGTGGGGGATTCCGGTGGACTTTGACAATAAGCATGTGGTATATGTGTGGCTGGACGCACTGACCAATTATATCACGGGCATCGGTTATGATGCGGACGGAAACAGCACGGAGCAGTACAAGAAGCTGTGGCCTGCGGATCTGCACCTGATCGGCAAAGACATTATACGCTTCCATACCATTTACTGGCCCATTTTCCTGATGGCTCTGGGAGAGCCTCTGCCAAAGCAGATATTCGGCCATCCTTGGCTGATGATGAATGGAGGCAAGATGAGCAAGTCCAAGGGCAATGTGATCTATGTGGACGACCTGATTGACTTTTTCGGCGTGGACGCGGTGCGGTATTATATGATTCATGAGATGCCCTATGATAACGACGGCAACGCCACCTGGGAACTGATTGCAGAGCGCACCAATTCCGATCTGGCTAACACCCTGGGAAACCTGGTAAACCGTACCATTTCCATGAGCAACAAATATTTTGACGGCGTGGTAGAGGATCGGGGCGTGCAGCTTACCCCGGAGGACAGTGTACTGGACGAGGATTTGAAAAAGACGGTAACCGGGACCTATGCCAAAGTGGCGGAGAAGATGGAATCTCTGCGCATTGCGGATGCCCTGACGGAGATATTCGGTATTTTCAAGCGCTGCAACAAATACATTGACGAGACGGAGCCTTGGGTGCTGGCCAAGGACGAGGCCAAATCCGGGCGGCTGGCCACCGTGATGTACAATCTGGTGGAGGGCATCGCCATCGGCGCTTCCCTGCTGGAACCCTATATGCCCGAGACGGCGGAAAAGATTGCGGCTCAGCTTAACACTTCTCTGCGGGAATTCGACAGGCTGGAGGAGTTTGGCCTGTATCCCGGCGGGAACAAAGTGACCGACAAACCCCAGATTCTGTTTGCCCGCCTGGATATGAAAGAGGTGGAGAAACGGGAGGCGGAACTCACAGCTGCCATGATAGCCGCCGCAGAGAAGGAAGCGGCTAAGGCGGGAACGGACGGTGGGTCCTCCGACGAGCCTTTGGCATTGGAGGGAGAGGCATCTATAGACATAGAGGCCAAGCCGGAGATTACCTACGATGATTTTGCACGGCTTCAGTTCCAGATAGGGGAGATTATCTCCTGTGAGGCAGTGCCCAAGTCCAAGAAACTGCTGTGTTCCCAGGTGAAGATCGGCAGCAGGGTACGGCAGATTGTGTCCGGCATCAAGGCCCATTACACGCCGGAGGAGATGGTGGGTAAAAAAGTGATGGTACTGGTGAATTTAAAGCCTGCGACCCTGGCGGGAGTGGTATCCGAGGGGATGCTGCTGTGTGCGGAGGACGCGGAGGGCAATCTGGCCCTGATGACATCAGAGAAGCCCATGCCCTCCGGTGCGGAGATCTGTTAAGGGGGGATTCCGCAGCTCATATTATTAAATTTCAATAAATAGGTTAAAATATCTGATAATATAGTGTATAATAGATGCATGGCTTTCGGGCCATGCATCTATTTTCAAAAGCATTTATTTTCATAAGATAATTCGGCTGCGTTCCTCAAATGCGGGGTAACACATTGCCCTGGGTTCACTTGTGGATGGGGACTGAGGCAGGTTTGGGGCCGAATTGCCGACATTGATTAAGGCAGTATCATAGGCCCGGTCCGTGAACTGCAGACAGAGGTAAAAATGAAAAAAGAAGAGTTCTATTTCGATTCCAGGGACAATGAGACCAGGATTCACGCGGTCAGATATGTGCCGGAAGGGCGTGAACCCTTGTGTGTGGTGCAGATTATCCACGGCATGGCGGAGTATGTGGAGCGCTACGAGGAGTTTGCCCGGTTTCTGACCGACCAGGGCTGTGTGGTCACGGGAAATGACCATTTGGGACATGGCAAAAGCGTGGGAGAGGAAAAATGCTACGGCTATTTCTGCGAGCAGGATCCGGCTACGGTGCTGGTACGGGATGTCCACCGTCTCAAAAAAATGACCCAGAAGGAATATCCTTCCCTGCCCTATGTGATCATTGGGCACAGCATGGGTTCCTTTATCCTGCGCAATTATCTGACCATGTATGGAAGCGGTATCACCGGAGCGGTTATCATGGGTACCGGCTACCAGTCCGGGGGAACCATGGCAGCCGCCCGTTTTATGGTGAAGCTGCAAAAACTTTTCCTGGGTTCCAGGCATGTGAGCAAATTCAGCGACAGGGTGAGTTTCGGGGGCTTTAACAAGCGGATTCCCGATGCCAAAACGGATTTTGACTGGTTGTGCAAGGACCCGGAGAGCGTGCGGCGATATATGGAGGATCCCTTGTGCGGCCAGGTGTTTACGCTGAACGGTTTTCAGACTTTGACGGAATTGATCTCCCGGGCTCATGACCCGAAGCGCCTGCAAAAGATTCCTGCCGGCCTGCCTCTGCTGGTGATTTCCGGCGATGCCGATCCGCTGGGGAATTATGGTGAGGGCATTCCCAAGGTGTGCGAAGGGCTGCGCCAGGCAGGAGTGAAGGATGTGGAAATGCATCTGTGCGAGACCGGCAGGCATGAATTATTAAACGAGCCGGAGAGACAGCAGACCATGGAACTGATCTTTGACTGGATCCGGGGCCATTGCTTGAAAGAGGACGCATAAAATGGACCAAAACACCTAAACTATTCCCAGGAAGAAACTTAAAACGGCGGATTCCCGGAGGGTGCACGGATTTATGTACGGATGGCAGATAGCTGTTCATGGATCGCCGGGCTTGTGCGCGGGACAGGAATCTGCGGAACTGATATTACTAGGAGGGAATTGTTATGAAGATTGCGTTTTACAGTACCAAGCCCTATGACCGCATCTGGTTTGAGCCTTTGGGAGAGCAATATGGATATGAGATCCATTTTATTGAGTTTCCCTGCACCCGGGAGACCCTGTTTCTGGCCAAGGGCTGTGATGCCATCTGCATCTTTGTCAACGACCATGTTGACAGCGAGATGATAGAAGTGCTCTATGACATGCATGTGAAAGGGATTCTGCTGCGCAGCGCCGGTTTCAACAATGTGGACGTGAAGGCGGCGGAGGATAAGATCGTGATCCTGCGTGTGCCCAGCTATTCGCCGGAGGCGGTGGCGGAGTTCGCCACGGCTGTGCTGCTTACACTGAACCGCTGCACCCATAAGGCATACAACCGCACCAGAGAATTCAATATGAGCCTGCAGGGGCTGATGGGTACGGATCTGTACGGAAAGACAGCGGGTATCGTGGGGACAGGACGGATCGGGCAGGCCATGATTCGAGTCTGCCAGGGATTTGGCATGAAAGTGATTGCCTATGATCCTTACCCCAACCGGCAGCTGGAAGTCACCTATGTGGACAGGGACGAACTGTTCCGGCAGTCCGATTTCATCAGTCTGCACTGCCCGCTGACGGCCCAGACCCGGCATATGGTCAACAAGGAAAGCATCGCCATGATGAAGGACGGGGTATATCTGGTCAACACATCCAGGGGCAGCCTGATTCACACGGACGATCTGATTGAGGGCCTGCTGCAGAAAAAGTTCGGCGGCGTGGGACTGGATGTGTACGAGGAGGAAGAGGGAATCTTCTATGAGGACTGCTCGGGAGAGATTATAGAGGACGACAACCTGGCCAGGCTGATGACTTTCCCCAATGTGCTGATCACTTCCCACATGGGCTTTTTCACCCGGGAGGCCATGGAGGCAATAGCCAGGGTGACTATGGAAAACGCCCATGCCCTGGACAATGGCCTGCCCCTGGAGAATCAGGTGGGAGCCTGCGCCGCAAAAGAATGAGGAAGATTGCGGAGAAATGCGCAACTCTGATATAGAAAGGTGATTCGATATGGAAACAGATCATTTCCCCTATACAATCAGATGGGCCTTGCCGGAGGATTGGGATCCGGCTATGGACATGGTGTGGAGGACTTTTCTGAAGTTCGAGGGGAGAGACTATTCCCAGGAAGGTATCGACAATTTTGATACCTTCATACATGACGGTACACTCAGGAAGTTGTTCCTGAACGGGCGCTATCAGGTGCTGGTAGCCCTGGACGGCGGCAGGGTGGTGGGGCTGGCCTCCGTGCGCAACGGCAACCATCTGTCCCTGCTGTTTGTGGACGAGAACTACCACCGGCAGGGGATTGGCAGGGAACTTATGAGAGGCCTGTGCCATTACCTGAAGAAAGAAGTGGGGGAGCGCAGCATGACGCTGTCAGCGGCTCCCTACGCGGTGGATTTCTACAAAAAGCTGGGTTTCTACGCCCTGAAACCGGAGGAACAGGTCTCAGGAATCCGAGTGACCTCCATGGAGCTCTATTTTTGAAGATGCGTACTCGAAACAGCATCTTGCCGTAAAGGGCATTGATCCGAATATTGCCGCGAAGCGGGAAGATTTGGATCACCGAGGAGTGCGCTTGTAGGGAAGATGCGGAACTATAATAGAAAGGACATAGGAAAAAATGAAATTTTTAAACATCGACAGCCCCTTCATGCAGTTCATGAACAAGGTGGCGGACCTGATGATTCTGAATCTGCTGACCATTGTCTGCATGATTCCGATCATCACCACAGGGGCAGCCCTCACGGCCATGCATTATCAGGTCCTTAAGATTGTACGGGACGAGGAATGCTATATTGTAAAGGGGTATTTCAAAGCGTTCAGAGAAAACTTTAAGCAGTCCACAGCCATCTGGCTGATCATGCTGGTTATCGGGGTGATTCTGGGAGGCGACCTGTACATCATGTACGCCAGAGCCGAGGATTTTCATGTAATCTTCCGGGCCATCCTGGGCGCCATTGCTATATTTGCCGTGTTTACGCTGCTGTATGTCTTTCCGGTTCAGGCAAAATTTGCCAATCCTGTTTTACGCACCATCAAAAACGCGCTGGCCATGAGTATATTACAGGCGCCCAAGAGTGTACTGATGGTGATTCTGTACCTGATCCCCATGCTTCTGGGAGTATTTGTGCCCAATGTGTTTCCGCTGGTGATGCTTTTCGGGATGACGGCGCCCGCGTTCCTGTCGGCCAAGATGTATAATAAACTTTTTCTGAAGCTGGAGGACAGAATCAATGAGGCCAATGGAGTCAGGGAAGATACAGAAGAAAGCGGGGATGAGAAAATCTTCCATGATAAGCTGGATGCCACGTTGGAAGAAAAGAATATAGGATAGAAACTGTGGAATATGTCCAATAAAAAATCGGCCTTTTGTGAAAACTGACGGTAAGAATGAAAAACATACTGATTTGTGAGCAATTCACACAATCGGGAACAAAATCTTTGTGGAATAGTAGCATAGAATTTCATTAGAGTTTTAGGTATACTTACTTTAATAGTTGTAGTGATACATATCGCTGCATCAACTGAAAACAATTATCTGTTTGCGAAAGGAGTTATATTTATGGCTAGCTTATCTTTAAAGAACATCTGCAAGGTATATCCTAACGGTTTCGAGGCTGTTAAGAATTTTAACCTTGAGATCGCAGATCAGGAGTTCATTATCTTCGTAGGTCCTTCCGGTTGCGGTAAGTCCACCACCCTCCGTATGATTGCAGGCCTGGAAGATATTTCCTCCGGTGAGTTAAAGATTGGTGACAGGGTTGTGAATGATGTAGAGCCCAAGGATAGGGATATCGCCATGGTATTCCAGAACTACGCTCTGTATCCTCACATGTCCGTATATGACAATATGGCGTTTGGTCTGAAACTGAGAAAGGTTCCCAAGGATCAGATTGATAAGATGGTTAAGGAAGCAGCCCGGATTCTGGATCTGGAGAAGCTGTTGGATCGTAAGCCCAAGGCTCTGTCCGGTGGTCAGAGACAGCGTGTGGCTATGGGACGTGCTATCGTGCGTAACCCCAAGGTGTTCCTGATGGATGAGCCTCTGTCCAACCTGGACGCAAAGCTGCGTGTACAGATGAGAATTGAGATTGCCAAGCTGCATCAGAGACTGGGCACCACCATCATCTACGTTACCCATGACCAGACCGAGGCTATGACGCTGGGTACCAGAATCGTTGTTATGAAGGACGGCGTGATCCAGCAGGTAGATACCCCTCAGAACCTGTATGACAAGCCTCAGAACCTGTTTGTTGCAGGATTCATGGGATCTCCTCAGATGAACTTCCTGGATGCAACCGTTAAGGTTTCCGGCGATGTTGCCAGCCTGGAGATCGCAGGCCATAGCATTCCCCTGCCTCCCGTTAAGTCCAGAAAGCTGATTGACGGCGGCTACGACGGCAAGGTGGTAACTTTCGGTATCCGTCCCGAGGATGTATATGATTCCGAGGCGTTCATTTCATCCTCTCCCAACAGCGTGTTCGAGTCCACCATTAAGGTTTACGAACTGCTGGGCGCAGAAGTTTACTTGTACTTTGATCTGGATACCTTCCCGATGACCGCAAGAGTAGACTCCCGCACAACTGCAAGACCCGGCGATGCTGTGAAGTTTGCTCTGGATGTGGAGAAGATCCACGTATTTGACAAAGAGACCGAGCAGATCATCACCAATTAGTAAGTTTACCCAGAGAGGTGCTGGTTTCCAGCACCTCTTTTTTAAGTATGCGGCACCTGAGAATCCTTGAACATCAGAAAGCGGATTCCTGGGTGGCGCACGGATCCATAGGTGGGCATAAAGCAGCCGGGGACGGAACAGGCGGACATGCAAAGCAAGCCGAAACGGAACAGGCGGGCCCAAGCAGCCGGCAATGGATCATCGGCCCTGGGGGCCGTTAGGAAATCTGCGGAACTGAAATAGGAGGAGTTTATGATATCTAGTCAGATCATTCAGACAAGTATAGACGAGCTAAAGGCAATCACCAAGGTGGATCTGTGTGTATATGATCCTTCAGCCGCAGTGATAGCAGCAACCACGGAGATGAAAGAGATACAGGGGGACCTGGTGAGCGGCTTTGCCGTATCGCCTGCGGACAGCCAGGTAATAGGGCCTCATCATCTGCTGAAGATACTGGACGAAGGTGAACTGCTATATGTATTGGTGGCCAGGGGGGCCGGCGACGACGTATACATGGTGGGAAAGATTGCGGTATGCCAGATTCAGAATCTGACCATCGCATACAAGGAGAGATTTGACCGAAACAATTTTTTCCAGAATCTGCTTCTCGATAATCTTCTGTTGGTGGATATTTATAACCGGGCCAAGAAGCTGCATGTGGAGGTGGTTGCCCCCAGGGCGGTGTTCCTCATAGAGACCAGGTTAGAAAAAGACAATATCGTGACGGAACTGCTGAAGGGAATGTTCTCTTCCCAGAGCGGGGACTATATCACGGCTGTGGATGAGAGCAATGTAATTCTGATCAAGACCCTGGATCAGACTGTTACCTATGAAAATCTGTGTGATGTGGCGCATACCATCGTGGCGATGATGAATGCGGAAGCCATGCTGAACGTGCGCGTATCCTTTGGCTCGGTGGTGCAGGAACTTAAGGATGTATCCAAGTCCTACAAGGAGGCCAAGCTGGCGCTGGATGTGGGAAAGATATTCTATGCGGAGCGCAATGTGGTGGCCTACAGTACCCTGGGCATCGGACGACTGATTTACCAGCTTCCCATCAATCTTTGCAGAATTTTTATAGAGGAAATATTCGGAGACAATTTGCCCATTGACCTGGATGAGGAGACTCTGACTACAATTAACAAGTTTTTCGAAAACAACCTGAATGTGTCGGAAACATCCCGGCAGCTGTTTGTACACCGCAACACGCTGGTCTATCGCATTGAGAAGATTCAGAAGAGTACAGGACTTGATCTTCGCAATTTTGACGATGCGCTGACCTTCAAGATCGCGCTGATGGTGGTGAGTTATATGAAATACCTGGATTCCATAGAGTACTAATCCACAGGAATAAAACGGACAACCCCTTAATACACTTATAGTAGAGAAAACCATAGGTGTGTTGAGGGGGATTTTTTATGTATTATGACAAGCAGATCCGCTATATAGATTATCTGGAAAATGGGGAAAAGCAGCGAAACTGCGGCTATGTGAAGATAACTGTGACCGATCACAGGCTGTTGATGGATATGCAGATCAAAGGTCTGTACGAGACGGATGACGTGGCCTCAGAGGTGGTGCTGGAAGGCGCGGGCGCAGAGGGCAGGCTGGGAACGGTATTGATCCGGCAGGGGAGCGGTAGTTTTCAGTGGGAACACCAGGATCCTGTCAATGAGGGGGAAGCGCTGGTTCTTGGGCAGGGGCTGAATTATGGCCAGTTAGAGCGGATTCGGGTGCAGATTTCCCCCAGAAGGAGTCTATGGTGCGTTTGGCGGGAGTCTGCTCCCGGGAGAAGCGGGGCAAAGCAGAATATGACGGAGCAGAGTGCATACAAACAGAACATAAGTGATCGGAAGCCTGGAGAGATACCTTCGATGACCGCCGATGCTATGCCCGGGAGGGAGCAGAACGGCGTTGTTGGTCATCGGGGAGCAGTCCCTGCAGAACCTGTGCAATGGGAGACTGGGCAAGAAAGCAGAGCATATCCCGCCCTGCGGGGAGAAATATCTGAGACACAAGGATATGCTGCTATGCCGGAGAAGGCGACTGAAGCCGAAGGAAGTGCCGTCATACCCGGGAGTATGCCGGAAGCCGAAGGGCGTGCCGCCACACTGGGGAGTATGTCGGAAGCCGAAGGAAGTGCTGCCATGTCCGGGAATGTGCCGGAAACCGAAGGGAGTGCCGTCATACCCGGGAGTGTGCCGGAAACCGAAGGGAGTGCCGCCATACCTGGGAGTATGCCGGAAGCCGAAGGGAGTGCCGCCATGTCCGGGAGTATGCCGGAAATCGGAGGGAGGGCCACAGTGCAGGGAGTGGCATCGGATCCTCGAGGACTTGCCCCTGCGCAGGATAATGGGCAAGGCAACATTCCATATGGCTGGGGCGGTGCCATGGCCGGAGAATCTCATGAGAAGGGGAAAACAGCAGACAATTCGACAGCAAAGCACGCCTCATCCTTTCGAACAACTACGGAAACGGCAGACAAAGAAACGGAATACGGCTCCGACAGGGAAAGGCGGAAAACATCGGCGGCGGAAGAAAGCGTCCAAGCGAGGATTATATCGGAAAACTCCCGGGAAGAAGCGTTCTCTGCTTTTGTCATGCCGGATTATGCTGCGGGAAACTACGAGCATAATACTAAAAACATGGCCGCTAGCCAGACAGGGAGAGGGGCAGGGCAGAAAACCGAAAGCAAGGCGGAAGCCTCTTTGGAAAAAGCGGAACTCCCCCAGATAGAAAACGGGGGTAAGCGCAGAACCGGCACGGTCTCCGAAAAGCGCCGTCCCGCTTCGGGGCCCCAGGCTCCTACCATGGCGTCCATGAGTGAGGACAAATGGCAGCAGCTTCTGAAGATCTATCCCCATATTCACCCGTTTCAGGATGAGAGGGAATATCTTTCTCTGCGGCCCGAAGACTTTGTGATCCTGCAATCCAATGCCTACCGCCTGGTTCAGAACAGCTTTCTGCTCCATGGCTACTTCAATTATGACCATCTCATATTGGCCCAGGTATCCCGTAAAAGCGGAAGCCAATACTACATAGGGGTGCCGGGAAATTTCTATGAGAAGGAAAAACAGGTGGCAATTATGTATGGATTTTCCAGTTTTGAGTGCAGACGGGAACCTGCGGAGGAGGGGGATTTCGGGTACTATATGATAAAGGTGGAACTGTAAATGCTTCAATACTTCGGCTGCCGCTCTGGGGAAGCGTCTACAGACCGGTGAAGTCAAAGGGGGGAATAAAGCTTTCCCGGGCCGTGTCTCCCTCCTGAATATAGACATTTTCCATCCCCAGGCGCAGACAGAAGTCCACCACCCGCTGATACTCAGCCTCCGTGACCCGGCGGTTTAACCCGGGGATATGAGCCACCTGGGGCAGGGGCGTATACTGCTGCATGACGCTGACGTATATATTGTCTCCGTAGGTGTCCCGGAGGTAATGCAGTATTTTCTTGCTGTCACCCACCTGGCCCGGCAGCACCAGATGGCGCACGATCATGCCCCGGCGCAGCAGAGGCGTGTCCGAAGGATATACAGATGCAGCATCGGCTGCAGAGGGCTGGCCGGAAAGCTGGGAAGGAAGCGGAACATTGGGCGGTGCGGAAGGAGGAACAGAGGGTGTATCAAATACTGGCCGGCCCACCTGGCGGTACATCTCGTCCAGCGCCAGCTTGGCCTTTTCAAAATAATCCGCCGCATGGGAGAATTCGGTGCTCAATTCGCCGGATGCATACTTTAAGTCCGGCAGATAGATATCCACCAGCCCCTCCAGCATCTGCAGCGCGTCTACGGACTCGTAGCCGCCGCAGTTGTATACCACGGGCAGGGACAGACCGCTGATCCGGGCCTGCTCCAGGGCGTGGACAATCAGAGGTATAAAATGAGTGGGAGTCACCAGATTGATATTGGCGGCTCCTTTTTGCTGCAATTCCAGGAAAATTTCTGTCAGGCTGCCCGGTGTGATTTCCCTGCCGGACTGTCCCAGGGCGATGTCCCGGTTCTGACAATAGACACAGCCCAGGTTGCAGCCGCTGAAAAAGACGGTGCCGGAGCCTGTGCTGCCTGAGATACAGGGCTCCTCCCACATGTGCAGCGCTGCCCGGGCGGCCCTGAGCCGGGCTGTCTGGCCGCAGTATCCTGTCTCTCCTGCCAGGCGGTTGACCTGACAGCGGCGGGGACAGAGGGTACAGGATGCAAAATGCTTCAGAATGTCTGTATTGGGGGAGCCGGAGGGAGATAGGGCAGGCACGGATCAAAACTCCTTTTTCAAAAAATTTATGCAATCAAAAAATTTCCGCCGGGCGGAAATAATTGTATACCAAATTACAAGACCGCATACCGCAGGCTGCTCCACAGGCTCCGCCCGGCGCCCTCACGGCACATGGGAGGTTCTACTTAGTGCTGCTTTGTTCCCAACCTGACACGGTTCGTAGATTCCCATTGCGCGAGACCAGACTTCAACACCTGCTTTGCAGTGCTCCCACGATATACGGCTTCTATAGTGTATCGTTTTACAGGGATTTTGTCAAGGAAAATGTCTCCAAAGTTAGTTAATTTTGCTTTTTAATTCGGGAAATAACAGTTTTCCTTTTGGCTGTTCTAAACTGTTGTGGCTATACATGATACGCTTTGTGACTTTTAGCCTATTTGCACTTCCTTCTGCTAGCCCGTTGCTATAGTCAAGTTCAATCACTTTCTTGACTGTTGGCAGGTCTCTGCGTAGTCCGTTCACAAAACTATTGATTTGTTCTATCCCTAATCCTTCCACATCCTCCACCCATTTTTCAATTTCCTTAGGTCTCTAATTGAACAGGGTGTTCTTTAAGGCTTTCACTATGTCATATGCATTCCCTATGACTGGATATTTATCTATTATCTTGTCAATATGCCCATGCGACAGCCTGCTCGCAAATTATTAATGTGGTTATGCTGCTTTTAAATAGTAGATTTTGAATTTTTGTTGGTTATAGATTTTCATGTAATTTTATAGTTGTGGTAGTTATATGAATCAATTGGTTTGCATAGTAGACTGATTAGCGATCTCCGCTCTATTCTCTCCGCTTCTTCCCGACTGCCATCTTTTGTTTCCACGAACAGTTTTTTCTTATGGGTAGCAAACATGCATATTGTGGGTGATGTGCCGATATACCCTTCTCCCTTAACCTTTTCTTCTATTTCCGAAACGTATGGCCACCTTGCGGCATCTGCCGGATGGTTTTCGTATATGGCTTTACTTTGTTTATATAGTCCGTTTGCAGGACGATAGGTCGGCGATTGGTAGCGATTTTCCCTATTGCAACAAATTCCCTTTTTTGTGATTTTGCTGCGCATCTTCCACTTTTTGTAAGTTTCAGAACTTTCTTAACTGTTTTTCCTTCTTTCTGCAGTTCGCGTTATGATCCTTGGACAGAAAACCATCTTTTTTCTTTATCCCAGTAATCTGCTATCTCTCTGCCTTCATAATGGCTCGCTAAAACTAGAATCCCGATTATTGGATGCTAAAACAGAGATGATGCATTTGGGGCCACATCAGTGAGGCCTTTCAGCAAATCGAACTAGATAATCGCCTCGTTTGCTTTTTGACGGTGCTGCTGATACATCACGAGAGACAACCTCAAGATTTGGAAAAGATGACAGCCATTGTGCCACATTCTCTATTTCATGAGAAGGAAGGAGGTACAGGACTTTATGGCTGTTAATATTCAACTGCCCCGTATGCATGTCTTTTTTTTCTATAAAATTAATTTTTATAAACACAGGATGTTGAACTTTTTATTCCTTTGCACAAAATATTGTATACCAGTTGACAAAGGTTGGCAAAAAATGATATTATCCTAAATAAAGAGTGGGGGGAATTAAACGGAGGGGATTCTATGAGAAAAAAGTATAGTAAAGAATATGAAGAATGTATGGCCAAGATAACCCCGAAAGTTAAACAAATAATAGATGTAGTCGGAAAACAATGCGCTGAAACAGAAAAATGGTTATCCATATTAGAAGAAAAAAATTATATAATAAATAGAGTATTACCGACACCACTACAAATAGCAAAATATTATGGCATTCGGATTGAGTATAAAAAAATAGAAGGTGATATACCATCTTATTTTAAACGTGAGAAATTAACAATATATGTTTCTAATGAATATAGGAATAAAAGGTATGCTACATCAAAACTTGTTGCACACGAATTAGGTCATTTTTTTTTAGATAATAGTGAATTGTCAGCAATGAATGATGACGATATAAATGAGTATTTGCCAGAAGAAATAATGAAGGAATATAGGGCGAATATTTTTGCCATTCTTTTAATGCCACAGATAATGGGGGGCAATTCATGGGCATATTTATCGCCAAAGCTGCTAAATAGAAAAGTATTTAAGAATTTAATAAAAGAAAATATTTGATATGTATTTTTTGACAAATAAATCTTCTTTATTTTGCTAAAATAAAGCAAAAAGGATTGATTTAATGGAAAAAATTATAGCTTTTACTGAGTATAGAAGAAATGCAAAAGGTGAGAAAATGAAACAAGAAATGGAATATAAAAAGTTTTTAGAAATTTTACGGAAAAGACCTAAGGATATAAAAGATATGCCAGCTAGAGCTCAGGACGTTCTGGACTTCTTTAAAATCAAAAATTTTTCTTCAGGGGTTCCAATAGTAGGAATTTTGTCAAATCTTGAATTTGGGATTTTTCAGAGTAATTTAGAGCCAAGCAGTTTATCAGCTTATATAGCGGTAGACCCAAAATTTGAGAGCGTTTTCGGAGCAAGCAAAATAACATGCGTAAATGTTAACGATAATGCAGGTCATAAGAGATTTGCGTTAGCTCATGAACTTGGGCATTACATATTTGATTTTGACGATAACAAAATGATAAGCTACTATAATACATATTTTGTTAATCAGGAAGAGGATAGTCAGGGTGAATTGCGTGTAAATCAATTTGCAGCTAATCTTTTAATGCCCGCAAAAATATTTATGGAAAAGTATAATGAATATAAAAAATTGCAAAGTAAGGCAGATATAGTAAATGCATTATGTAAGTATTTTATTGTTTCTCCCACAGCAGTTCTAAAAAGATTTTCTGAACTTGGAGTAAAAGAATTTGAAAATGTTATGGAGATATAATTGTGGGTAATGAAGAAAGAGACTATAAAAGAGATGAAAAATTAATCACAGAAAATTTAAAAAAAATTCAAAGTAGCCAAAGGGTTCAGACGGATGAGGGATTATTATATAAGAGTGACACATCAAGTTTGTCCAAACATAACACACAGTATACAACACTACTTAAAGCTTATGTAAAAGATTTCAAAAAAAATTCAAAAAATAAGCGAAAAAATAAAGAAGATTTGTTTAAAATAGCAAAAAAATTACTTATATGGACTCCTATTGTTAGTGGCTTTTTTATTTTATTAACATTAGGTTGTCTTGTTTTTAATTTAATTAGTGTCGTAGAGACTTTGCCAATACTATTTACTTCATTAACTTCTCTGTTAGGAACTTTTATGGTAGTTCCACAAATGATTACAAAGTACCTTTTTAATAAAAAAGAAGAAGAAAATCTGGCGGCAATAATTAGTAAAATACAAAAATATGACAGAGATATACGTGGAGATTTGTGAAAGTGTAATTGTGTTGTTATGCTACCAATATGGTTATTATTGATCTAGCCAGTATAAAGATTATTATATTGGCTAGATTGGCAGTGTAAAACAATTTGTGTCTTTTATAAAAAATGGCTCCTTTTTGGTAAGAATCAAGATATGCAAATTCATATTGAAAAAGAGTATTTATATGCCAGATATCTACACCCTCCTAAAGGATAACTTCAAGGGCATCTTGCAGGAGTTCATGGAAAAACACGCTGCGCAATGGATTGATTTAATAACGCATTCAGTGAGCGCTTATAGTTGCTGATCTTGTCAATAGCTTTTTGTGGTGAAACAAAAATGTTAAAATACCCGCTGCCCACTTGCGTTTGTACGGAAGATTCTTTATACTGTAGATACGGTTTTCCGGCATATCTTCCGGCATTCGGAGAATAATAGGAAAGAACAGAAAGGGGTAAATATGAACAATAACGCATTCAGAAAATTGTCCTATGGCGTGTATGTGGTAAGTACCTGGGACGAGGGAAGGGCCACGGGCTGTACGGCCAACAGCGCCATGCAGATTACTTCCGACCCGGCTACCATAGCGGTAAGCATCAACCATGGCAATTATACCAATGAGTGTATCCAGAAACTGGGGAAGTTTGCCGTATCCATTCTGGGCGAGCATTCAGACCCGGGTACCATCGGGGTGTTCGGCTTTAAAAGCGGCAGGGACAACAACAAATTTGATGAGGTAAAGCCGGAGATAAGGGGCTATATGCCGGTGATCCCGGACGCCTGCGCCTATCTGGTGTGCGAGGTGGTGGATAAGATGGAAACCAGCACCCATACGGTGTTCCTGGGCAAAGTGGTGGACGCGGACCTGCTGAGGGAAGACGATCCCATGACCTATGTCTACTATCATAATGTGATCAAGGGCAAGAGCCCCAAGGCGGCCCCTACCTATCTCCCGGAGGAGACGGAGCCCCAGGCGGGTCCTACCTATGTATGTGATGTATGCGGGTATGAATACAAGGGGGACATTCCCTTTGAGGAACTGCCAGAGGACTATGTCTGCCCGGTGTGCAAGCAGCCTAAGTCTGTGTTTCGGAAGAAGTAATTCCTGCGGCTTTGCCCGCCTTTTCCTGTCTGTTGCGGAGGCGCAGCCCGGCGAAGAATTCTTTCAGAAGCCCGCTGCACTCCGCCTCCAGCACTCCCCTGGTGACGGCGGCCTGATGGTTGAACTGGGGCATTTCCAGGATGTTCAGCACGGAGCCGCCGCATCCGGCCTTGGGGTTCATGCAGCCCATGACCACTTCCGGGATTCGGGCCTGGATGATGGCGCCCGCGCACATCTGGCAGGGCTCCAGGGTTACATAGAGGGTGCAGCCCTCCAGACGCCAGTCCCCCATCTTTTTGCTGGCTTTGTTAATGGCGGTGATCTCTGCATGGGACAGAGTGTTCTTGTCGGTATTACGTCGGTTGTACCCCCGTCCTATGACTTTCCCCTCATACACAATGACGCATCCGATGGGCACTTCTCCCAGATCCAGGGCTTTGCGGGCCAGCCGCAAGGCCATCTTCATATATTTTTCCTGTACGCTTACTATTCCGGCCATGTTTCCTCCCCGGCGGGACATACTGCCCCTGGCCTTTCGATTGCATATTTTCCCCCAAAAGTTTATACTGGAGTTATTGTAGCGCACAACGCGCAGGCCGTCAAGGCAACGGCAGGGAGGTTTCTTATGGATTTTTGCGGTATGAACAAAACCACGCTTCTGGATTATCCGGGCCATGTGGCGGCCACCCTGTTCACAGGGGGATGCAATATGCGCTGTCCCTTCTGCCATAACAGCGGCCTGGTGCTGGAGCCGGAGGCCCAGCAGCGGATCGGGGAGGAGGAGGCATTGGCTTTTCTGAAAAAGCGGCAGGGTATCCTGGAGGGGGTCTGCATTACCGGCGGGGAGCCCACTCTTCAGTCCGGCCTGGAAGAATTTATCCGTCGGGCCAGGGACCTGGGCTATCTGGTAAAGCTGGACACCAACGGTTACCGGCCGCAGGTGCTGGGGCATCTGCTGGAGCAGGGACTGCTGGACTATGTGGCCATGGATATTAAGGCTTCCAGGGAGCGCTATGGTATTGCCTGCGGGCTGCCGGAGGTGGAGCTGGGCCGTATAGAGGAGAGCGTGGAACTGCTGAAAAAGGCAGACATTCCCTACGAGTTCCGCACCACTGTGGTGAAGGGCATCCACAGCCCGGAGGAATTTGGGGAGATCGGCCGCTGGCTGCAGGGCTGCAGCGCCTATTATCTGCAAACTTATCGGGACAGCGGACAGGTGATGGGAGCCGGCTGTTCCTGCTTCGGGCGGGAGGAAATGGAGGAGATCAGGAGACGGGCGGCAGAGCATGTCCCCCATGCGGCGCTGCGGGGCCTGGACTGAATTATTTAAGGAGGCCCACACTGTAACCCAAGGGGAAAAACAGGAATATTATGCTAGTGAGTCGTTTGATTTTCGGGCGGTGATATTCTTGAAAACTTTTCAAATCATATTGGAGGCCGTTGCCATTGCGGCCGCGCTTTCCGTGGACGCCTTTGTGGCGGGATTTGCCTATGGCGCCAGGCAGATCCGGCTGTCCTGGAAGTCTATTTTGCTGATCAATCTGATCTGCAGCGCCATTGTGGGGCTTTCTCTGGGATTGGGCAGCCTGGTGGCAGGCTTTCTTCCGGAGGGCCTGCAGAGAGGGCTGTGCTTTGGGTTGTTGTTTATTCTGGGCCTGGTGAAGCTGCTGGACGGCATCGTCAGGGCTGCCATCCGCAGATACGGCAGTCTGGACGGCAAACTGGATTTTTCGCTGTTCAGCCTGCGTTTTGTATTACATGTATATGCAGATCCCGCAGCGGTAGACCTGGATCATTCCCAATCCATTTCCCTGACAGAGGCGGCATCCCTGGCTCTGGCTCTGTCCCTGGACGGGGCGGCGGCCGGATTCGGCGCGGCTCTGGGGCAGGCCAGTATTCCGGGGGTGGTGGCAGCGTCCCTTGCGGCCAACCAACTCACGCTGTTGCTGGGCTCCTGGCTGGGGGAGAGGCTTTCCAGGCGGCTCAGCATGTCCCTGGGATGGCTGGGGGGGGTGATCTTACTGCTGCTGGCCTTCAGCAAACTATAAAGGAGTGGACTTTTGTAAAATACAGACGATCCGGGTTTGCCTTGACGCTGGCAAAGAACTCATGTTAAAATTCAGATAATCCGAAGTGTGAGCATCAGGAGCGGCAGAGGATTGTCTGCCGCTCCTGCAAGCAAAAGGAAACCCCTGTGGGAGATCAAGAATTAGGAGGAGGGAGTATCATGAAAAAAGGGAAGAGTATGTATCAGTTTCCCATCAATGTAGACCCCAATTTGGCGCAGCAGGTTATTATGAACTGGTTGGGCGCCAATGGGTTCGACTTGAAGGAGAAAGACGGCAACTATTATTATCAGTATTATGATCCCGTGATCGGAAGGCGGCTGTTTGAGTACTATATACAGCCTGGCATGGTGATCATTAATGCTTATATAGGCAAATATAAAAAGCCTTATCTGCTGGACGACAGCTTTGCGGGCTCCGTACCCAAGTCCGCATACAAGCAGGCGCTGGCACCGCTTTTCCAGACATTGGCATCCTACAACGCGCCCATGGGTACAGCCCCCGCGCAGCCGGGAACAGGCAATCCTTCCGCGCCCTATAATGTGTCGCCCTATGCCAGTGATGTTTCCGGCGGTGTCCAGCCGTCGTCCGGCAGTTATCAGGATTTTTCCGATGCCACCGGCAAATCCCACGAAAAGCTGGCCGTGGCAGGCTTTGTGCTGTCCATCTTCGGCCTGCTGCTCTCTCTGCTGGGTATTACATATGGCATCTTGATTTATATGCTGGAGTTTTACTTCGCCGCCTGCGGTATCAAGACTCGTAAAAAGGGTCTGGCCATCGCAACCTTTATATTGGCCGGTCTGTCCATAGCAATTTTGGTGTTTATAATCTTTCTACAGGCTCTGCTGTAAAGGGATTGATTTCTGACCGCAAACTCAATATAAAGAAAAGCCGATTGGAAGCAAAAAATGCCATTCCGTTAAAAAATAGGATTGTCGTGAAAAGTGCATACTACAAAGGTGCCTGTTGTGGGCGGGGAGGCATGAAATGGGAAAGATCGGAAAAAATTTATCTTCTTCACGGATTATTATTCTGGGATTTGCAGGCGCTGTCCTTTTGGGGAGCCTGCTTTTGATGCTGCCTTTTGCAACCCGGGAAGGGGAAGGGGCGTCCTTTGCGGACGCGGTGTTTACTGCTGTCTCTGCGGTGTGTGTGACAGGGCTGGTGGTACAGGACACGGCTGCTTACTGGTCTGCTTTCGGGCAGGCCGTCATACTCCTGCTAATACAGATCGGGGGCATGGGTGTAGTGACGGTTGCCGTGGCAGTCTTTGTGGCATCGGGAAAGCGGATCAGCTTAAAAGAGCGCAGTACCATGCAGGAGGCTATTTCTGCCAATCAGGTGGGGGGGATTGTGAGGCTGACGGGTTTTATCATCAAAGCCGCCGCCTGTTTTGAACTGCTGGGAGCTCTGGTGATGGCTCCGGCTTTTTGCAGGGAGTTTGGCCTTGCCCGAGGGATGTGGTATGCCGTGTTCCACTCCATATCCGCTTTTTGCAACGCGGGATTTGACCTTATGGGGGAGAAGACACCCTATTCCTCCCTGACTCATTTTGCCGCAAGTCCCTCTATCAATCTGACGATCATATGTCTGATCATCATTGGGGGAATCGGTTTTCTGACCTGGGAGGACATCCGAACCAAAAAGTTTCGGATTCGAAAGTACAGAATGCAGACCAAGGTAATCCTGGTCACTACGGGGGTTCTGATCCTGCTTCCGGCTCTGTATTTTTTCCTGTATGAATTTCGGGATATGCCCCTGGGGCAGCGCGTCCTGTGCGCCATGTTTCAGGCAGTGACCCCAAGGACGGCAGGCTTTAACACGGTGGATTTTGGCCGGTTTGGCGGGAATGCCATTGGGATTCTTGTGCTGCTGATGCTGGTGGGGGGCTCTCCAGGCTCCACCGCAGGCGGTTTTAAGACCACTACGCTGGCGGTGATGCTCTCTTCAGCCGTCTCTGTATTCCGCCGCAGGGAGCATGTACATTTCTTTGGACGCAGGATTGACGATGTGACGGTGCAGAGCGCCATGGCTGTACTGAGCATGTATCTGATCCTGTTTCTGGGGGGCGGTTTTCTGATCAGCCACCTGGAAGGGCTGCCCCTTTCGGAATGTCTGTTTGAATCGGCGTCCGCCGTGGCCACCGTGGGCCTGACCCTGGGCATCACGCCTGGGCTGGGGCTGGCGTCCCGGGCTGTCTTGATCCTGTTGATGTATATCGGGCGGGTGGGAGGCTTGACTCTGATCTTTGCCGCACTCCCCGGCCGGAGACAGGGAGCCACGGAAAGACTCCCCCAGGAAAAGCTGAATGTGGTATGATACAGGTGTTGTAGGAGAGATGCGGAACTAAAAACAGCATATCTCCAGAAGCGCACTGATTCATATAGGGACGCGTGAGCGGCCATATATGAATCAAGAGTTAGGTGTGCTGAAGGAGAGATGCGGAACTAAAAACAGCATATCTCCGGAAGCGCACTGATTCATATAGGGACGCATGAGCGGCCATATATGAATCAAGAGTCATGTGTGCTGCAGGAGAGATGCGGAACTCAAAACAGCATATCTCCGGAAGCGCACTGATTCAGATAGGGACGCGTGAGCGGCCATATATGAATCAAAAGCCATGTGTGCTGAAGGAGAGATGCGGAACTCAAATAGGAGGAAATATGAGATCAGTATTGTTGATTGGGCTTGGAAGATTTGGCAAGCATATTGCCATGAAACTCAACGATATGGATTATCAGGTCATGGCGGTGGACCATGACGAGGAGAGGGTCAACGGCGTGCTGTCCTTTGTGACCAATGCCCAGATCGGCGACAGCACCAGCCAGGAATTTCTCTCCAGCCTGGGAATCCGCAATTATGATGTGTGCATCGTGACCATTGGGGATGATTTTCAGAGTTCTCTGGAGACGGTTTCTCTGCTCAGCGAACTGGGGGCCAAGAAGGTGATCGCCAGGGCTTCCCGGGGGGTGCAGGAAAAATTCCTGCTGCGCAACGGTGCGGATGAGGTGGTTTACCCGGAAAAGCAGCTTGCGGCCTGGACGGCGATCCGCTGTACCTCAGATCACATCCTGGACTATATTCAACTGGACGGTGAGTGTTCCATCTATGAACTCACCATTCCCGACCACTGGCACGGCAAGACTATCCTGGAACTGGATATCCGCAAGAAATACGGCATCAATATATTGGGCGTCCGGGAAGGGGGCAAGCTGAATATGGACATTGTTCCCAACACCGTGCTCCATCGGGAAAAATCCATTCTGGTGTTGGGAAAGCAGAAAACCATTCAGAAATGCTTTCATATATAACAGAGTCCTGGTTATCTCAGACGGTAGATTTCGAATTTCCGCTTGCCGATCATCTGCCTTTCCAGACGAACCCAGGCATCACCCCGGTATTTTTGCCAATTATGCACTCACTTAACAGCTCAGCAAATCAGAATCTGTTGATTACTTAACATAATCATACTTCGCTTTTGGAAAATTTTATAAATTCATATGGCAACCCTATATCCTCGGAATATTTACGGATTTCTATCTTTTCGTCATCATTCATTTCATCATAGAAAGGGCGATCTGATACTTTCCAGTATGTTTTAACTTCGTCTATTCTCAATACATCCCCCCATGGGGCAGTATATAATTCCCCGACTTTATATTTCCCGATTTCTTTATATACCCTAGTGGTATAACAATACCCTAACTTATTTAAGTAATTTTGGATTGACTCATATTCATGTTCAGGGAATGATATTTCTTCAAACATACAATAAACCTCCTGACAATGTAAAACACAAAATTTATGGGAAACTTTCAATACAAAATAATAGGTGAGCTTTCCCTTATTGTTTCCCTTGTGTTATCTCTTCCCACAAGGCATTATGAACCTGGATAAGGGAAAAAATAAGGGAAACAAAATTATATAAAATATTATAACACATAATATATAGGTATGGTAAACTAATTGAAATGCAGCATACAACACCGATGCTAACAGTATTGACATATATACTTATGCTGGCTGCTTTTTGCGGATAGACTGCGGAAAAGCGGAAGAAGGAATGAAAACAACGCCATGCTCTTAATGTGCTCTAAATGCTTTAGCAATAGATAAACCACTCGGGTATAAAAAGTTCTTCTTTGTCTGAAATATTTGGTTTTATAATTGAGAGATGAACTCTTGACAGTCATTATTTTATGTGATATAAATTATAAAATTGAACACAAAAGCTATGATAAGAAATAGTAAGCATCATGGATTTTCAGAGAGAAGGCGGTCGGTGCGAGCCTTTATTGAAAAGATGCCCAACCCATCTTTGAGCTGTAAGCTGAAATAACAGTAAGCCTTGCCGGGTTCTCCCGTTACAGAGATATGGCCTCAGATTTTATCTTGTGCCAGAGAGTGCGGATTGTTCCGAATTTAGGTGGTACCACGGACTTGTTTATAGTTCGCCCTAAGCTGATGTAATGTCGGCTTAGGGCTTTTTTGTGTTCAAAAACAAAATACGGAGGTATCCTTTATGAAAATGGAAAAACTTGTTGGAGATCGTTTTCGGGAAAGACCATCAGACTGCAGCATTGACAGCCATGCTCTGATGGTGCGCGGCGGCTATATGAAGTATGTGGCAAACGGTATTTTTTCATCCTATATGCCGCTGAAAAGAATCACACGGAAGATAGAACAGATCATCCGTGAAGAAATGGACTCTATTGATGGGCAGGAAGTCCAGTTTCCTGTCGTTATGCCGGCTTCTATCTGGCAGGAATCCGGCAGATATGAGAGCATTGGTAAAGAAATGGCCCGCTTCCATGACCGCAGCGGAAGTCCTCTTGTGCTTGGTATGACACATGAAGAAGCCGCCGTTCATCTTGTGCGGGATTACGGACAGAGCTACATGAAATATCCTTTTATGATATATCAGATACAGACTAAGTTCCGCGATGAAGCAAGACCGAGGGCGGGACTGATCCGCGTTCGTGAATTTACAATGAAAGATGCCTACTCTTTCCATACCGGTCAGACAGATTTAGAAGATTATTACGACAAGTGCCATAAAGCTTATGAGCGCATCTATGCAAGAGTAGGATTGCCGGAGGTCATTTCGGTGGCTTCCGATTCCGGTATGATGGGCGGCAATATTTCCCATGAATTCATGCTGCTCACTCCTATTGGGGAAGATTCTGTCGCTATCTGTACAGAATGTGATTATCGTGCGAATATGGAGGCGGCAGAGTGTATTATCCATAACGAAAGAAGTGATGTTTCCCAGGAACTTGTTTTGGTACACACTCCCAACATTCATACCATTGAGGATGTTTGTGAGTTCCTGAATTGTGATGAAAAGACTTCTTGCAAGGCGGTTGTTTATCAGCGTAATTCGGATGACCATTATATTGTACTGTTTATCCGTGGCGATCTTGAGGTGAATGAGACCAAACTCACAAATTATTTGGGGTATGACATCCATCCGGCAATTATTACCGAAGAAAGCGGACTTAACGCCGGTTATATCGGGCCTGTTAATCTAAGCGGCGATTTCACTGTTCTGTATGACCGTTCCCTTAATGGAGTGAACAATCTTTCCTGTGGTGCAAATGTTTACGAATATCACTATACCGGACTGGATATGAAACGTGATATAGAAAATGCAGAATACCATGATTTTGCTAAAATACAGGAAGGCGGTATCTGTCCGCATTGTGGTAAACCTGCGGTTACAGTATCCCGTGGCATTGAGGTGGGCAATATTTTTCAGCTCGGAACCAAGTATACCAAATCCATGAATATGACCTATATGGACGCCAATGGAGAAGCACAATATCCGGTTATGGGATGTTATGGTATCGGTGTCGGCAGACTTGCCGCTTCCATCTGCGAGGCCCACCATGATGACTATGGTCCCATATGGCCTTTGGCGGTCGCACCGTGGCAGGTACACCTCTGTGCTGTTCGTGCCGATGATGCCGAGGTTCAGGCTTATGCCGACAAGTTGTATGAAAAGCTGCAAGACAAAGGTGTGGAAGTCCTTTATGATGACCGCAAGGTCAGTGCCGGAGTCATGTTTTCGGATGCCGACCTTATCGGTGTACCATTCAGAGCCATTGTCAGTCCCCGAAACATAAAGCAAAATATCATTGAAATTGTTTCGAGAGATAAGAGTTTATCTATTAATGTTTCTATGACTTCAGTAGTAGATGAAATAATGAAAATTTTGTCAGCGGCGAAATAATTCTATTTATTAAAAAGTAATTTCAAACGCCAACATTTATGACGCCACACAGGATGCAGCAGCGGCCGCACTCTCAGAATAATGCCCTCCGTTTGTCCAGGGGGAAAGGCAACAGGGAGTGGGGGATGTTTCGGCAATGTTCCGGGGATGGCTGTCTTTCGATTGCTGTTGAACTTGTGTCCGGAATTCGTTATAATATCTATATCTGAGGCATGATCCGGAGAATTGTGAAAGGGGCAAACCGGAAAGGGGATTTCGCAATTATCGGAACAAATTCTATATAAGGAAAGGGATTGGGACATGGAGAGATGGGCGAGAGCAAAATACCAGCCGGTGCTGCCGCTGGGAAAAGAGGGCCTCAGGGTTACGGCCTGCCGGGAACATATTGAACTTTCGAAAGATGCCGCCAAAGAGGGCATGGTGCTTCTCAAAAATGAAGGCCCTGTGCTGCCTCTGGGAAAGGGAACAAAGATTGCTCTGTTCGGCAAAGCCACCTTTGATTATGTGAAAGGGGGCGGAGGGAGCGGCGATGTGACTGTGTCCTACACCCGCAATCTCTACGAAGGCTTCCGGGAATTGGGGGATGCAGTCAGCATTTTTGAAGAACTGGCCTGCTTTTACAGAGACAATGTGAAAGAGCAATATGCAAAGGGGAGAGTGCCGGGGATGACGGCAGAGCCCCAGGTTCCCGGGGAACTGCTGAAGAGAGCCAGGGCTTTTACGGACACGGCGGTTATCTCTCTGTGCCGTTTTTCGGGAGAGGGCTGGGACAGGAGCGTCAAAGAGGCGAAGGAGCAGCATCTGACAGGCAGTGACGAAAATATGACCAATCAGTCTGCTGATCTCTTTGAGGAGGGGGACTTCTACCTGTCCCGGGCCGAGAAGAGCCTGATTGACACGGTGAAAGCGGCTTTTGAAAAAGTGGTCATAGTGATGAACGTGGGCGGGATGGTGGATACGGACTGGTTTGCCCGGGATGACAGGATCCAGTCGGTGCTCATGGCCTGGCAGGGAGGCATGGAGGGAGGTCTTGCGGCAGCGGAACTGCTGACCGGCAGGGGTAATCCCAGCGGCAAGCTGTCCGACACCTTTGCCCGGCGGCTGGAGGACTATCCCTCCACATACAATTTCCACGAGTCGGAGGGGTATGTGGACTACACCGATGATATCTATGTGGGATATCGTTATTTTGAGACCATACCGGGGGCGGCGGAAAAAGTAAATTATCCCTTCGGCTTCGGGCTGTCCTATACTTCCTTTGCTCTGTCCCCACCTATGGCGGAAAAGAGGGGGGAAGATATTTGGATCAACCTGGAGGTGTGCAATGTGGGCGGCCCGGCGGGCCGGGAAGTGGTGCAGGTCTACTACAGCGCTCCCCAGGGCAGGTTGGGAAAGCCAGCCAGGGAGTTGGCGGCTTTCTGCAAGACCAGGCTGCTGCAGCCGGGAGAGACCCAGAGAGTGACGCTGTCTTTTCCGGTGAACGCCATGGCCTCCTACGATGATCTGGGCAAAGTGGCCCGGGCTGCCTATGTACTGGAAAAGGGCTGCTACCGTTTTTATGTGGGAACTTCCGTCAGAGACACCGTTCAGACGGACTTCTGCCTGGATCTGAAGGAGGATGTGGTCACGGAGCAGTGCCAGACCCAAATGGCGCCGGTTCAGCTGGAAAAGAGGATGTTGTCGGATGGCAGCTATGAGGCGCTCCCGGCGGGCGAACCCGTGGATACGGACGCCAATGTTCTGAAGCGTCAGACGGAAGAAGAAGCCGACGGCGTGGCTCCGGTGACTCCATTCCGGGACCGCTATAAGTTATGGGGGCAGCAGAAGAAAGTATATACCCTGACAGAACTGGCGGAGGGAATTGTCTCCATGGAGGAATTTCTGGCCCAATTATCCGACGGGGATCTGGCCCGGCTGCTGGGGGGACAGCCTAACACAGGGGTGGCCAATACCTTCGGTTACGGCAATCTGCCGGAGTACGGCATTCCCAATATCATGACGGCGGACGGGCCTGCCGGTCTGCGGATTGCACCCCAGTGCGGCGTATGCACCACCGCCTGGCCCTGCGCTACGCTGCTGGCATGTACCTGGAACCCGGAGCTGGCGCAGCGGGTGGGAGAGGCCGGCGGTGCGGAAGTAAAGGAGAACAATATCGGTGCATGGCTGACGCCGGCGGTGAATATCCACAGAAGTCCCCTGTGCGGCAGGAACTTTGAATATTATTCGGAGGATCCCCTGCTGACGGCCAGGATGGCGGGGGGTATGGTACGGGGCATCCAGGCCAACCATGTGGCGGCTACGGTGAAGCATTTTGCTCTGAACAACAAGGAGACCAACCGCAGGGACAGCGATTCCCGGGCGTCGGAACGGGCTATTCGGGAGATTTATCTGAAAGCATTTGAACTCATTGTTAAAGAGGAAAAGCCCTGGAGTATTATGTCCTCCTACAATATCATCAACGGCCGCAGGGCTTCCGAGAACCAGGAACTGTTGGAGAACATTCTGCGGGATGAGTGGGGCTTCGAGGGCATGGTGACCACGGATTGGTGGACGAAGGGAGAACACTACAAAGAAGTAATAGCGGGCAATGATATGAAGATGGCCAGCGGCTTTCCGGAAAGGCTTCTGGAGGCCATGGAAGCGGGAGTCCTTACCCGCAGTGAGATGGAAGTCTGCGCCCGGAGAGTACTGGAACTGATTTTGAAGATAGACTGACAACCGTTTTCCCTTTTAGAGTTCTTTCATCATGCGTGTGGAAATCAGGCATGTTTCTCCGTTGGCAAAATAGAGGATTCGGTTTTTGGCGTCTACTTCTTTTATGTTTTTCTTATTTACCAGAAAGGAACGATGGCAGCGCACAAAGTCACTGCCTAATGTGTCTGCCAGTTCCTTCATGGTGCCGGAAAATTCTATTTGGCGGTCTTTCCCATGAAGGATCAGTTTATGGATATTACCGGATGTCTCGAAAAAGAGAACATCATCGTAGTCTACGCTGATTTTTCGTCCGCTGATTTCTATGGTATAGACTTTGTGCGTCCTGTTGGTCTGGAGTGTATAGCGTTCCATCGCATTTAACAGACATTCCCTGATTTTCACTTTCGCTTCGGCAGGATTGTCTTTTAATACAAAGTCCATGGCCTCTACCCGATACTGAAAGGTCATATAGCTTAGTTCACAATGGGCAGTTACGAATATGATGAACCCCCGGGGGTCATACAATCTGATTTGCTGGGCCAGTTTCAGTCCGTTCATATTGCTGCCCAGGTCGATATCAAGAAAATAAATACCAGTGTTCTGGCTGGCCTTGACCCTTTCCAGCAGTACATGAGGATCCCCTGCGTCTAAAACAAGCTGCATATCCAGTTCCTCTATTAACACAGTATTTTGAATGATCTGTACAATGGTTCGCCGCTGTACTTCATTATCCTCGCACACAAAGATGTTCAGCATATTTCTATTACTCCTCTCTGTCTTCAAGTTCCATATGCTGTACGAAACAACCGGAGTGCATGGTTGTTTCCAGTATTACATTATTATATGAATGGATGATTTTCTGCGCATTGGAAAGCCCGATTCCCGGATGTCCTATTTTTGTGCTGAAGCCTTTTTGCTTCAGCTTGTGCAGCGACACGCCATTATCCTGAAAGTGATTGCTAATGATGATTGACACACCGGCCTTATTCCGAAGAATATTTAAGCCTATTTGCGGCTGTTCCGTCTCCAGTGTGGCTTCAATGGCATTGTCTAAAAAGATTCCCAGTATTCTGGCAAGGTCTACGGTGTCGATCAGAAAACGATCCACTCTGTCGGGAATATCTATAGTGACATCAATCCCTGATTCATGGGCGTAAATCATTTTTGCGGAGAGCAGGCTTTTGATTTCCAACACCCCGATATTACTGAGCTGATTCAGTTTGTAGTCCCCCTGGTCAATCAGATGTTTTGTGGGGAAGATTTTATTTTCAAAATAGTTCTTTAGTTCGTCCATATCGCAATTCTCAATGTAGCCGGATATGGAGAGCAAAATGTTAATGTAATCATGCTTAAAGGAGCGCAGTCCGTTATACATGGCCTCTAAATTGTGGGTGTAGTCCTGTAAATCCTGCAGGGCTTTTTTCTTTGCCTCTGTCTGTATCTGTTCCTGATAGGAACGGCGCATAGCCAGAAGCAAAAAAAGCATAACGAGCAGATATCCTGCAATATGTAAGGCATTGTTATAGATCATTTTGCCGATAGAGTCGTTTTGCCCCTTAATTAAATTATCAAACAAATAGATGGTTATAAGGAGCAGCAGTGCGGCGTCAATCATATACCAGGTTTGCTGAAGGCGTAAACCTCCTTTGCCTGACAGTAATATTTTTTTGAGTATTTTGCCGCAAAACAATGTAATAAAGTAAAACAGCAAAAGGCGAACCAGCATAAGCCCCAAGGAAAAAACGTCCGATTGGATACGGTCAGGGGAAATGAACATATCTATAAGAAGGGTGAGCAAATTATCTACCACGACGGTAAGCACAGATCCAATCATGCCCATACAGACATTCTGGGATGCGGTATCCCGGCAGATAACCAATCCGTATATGCAAACGGCCACCAGAATGCCGAACAGACCGTAAGGGATACAGGCCAGGAGCGTTACCGGCATTCCGGCAAGCAACAGCAGTATGTAAAGCAATATAAACGCTTTCAGGCTCATGCGCTGAGGCCATACATTACGAATGCCAAGGGAAAGCTGAAAAAAAGTCAGAAACATTTTAATAGACCCTTCCTTTCAAGGCTTACTCACACGATTATACTGTATTTGTTTCTCCGTATCAAGCGCTGCCTTGCGTAAATGATGAATAAACGTGTGCTTTGCAGGGAAAAAACGCGCTTATTCATGAATCTGGGCATTTTATGACAGCTTTGAGGGAATTGCTGTTTTTTCTGGTATGCTGTTATTAAATAAATTTTTGCTTTGGAAGGAGACAGGAAGTTATGAAACAAATTTTAAAAGGAGTTGCCGTCACGGCAATCGTACTCATTATTTTTATAGTCATCAATATTATCTGCAATATGAACGGCATTAATATGGATTCGATATCGAATGGCGCCGTGGTGGCAGCATGTACTGTACTGATTTACCGGGGCGTGACCAGGAAGGAAAAATAAAGAGCTGTAAAAAATAACGGATAATGGGAAGCGGACGGAAAGATATGAAGCCGATAAACTTGTGAGTGATCATGGTTTATCGGTTTTTTTTGCCCTTTTTCGGGCGGTTATCCATCTGTTCATGTAATATGGAGTAAAGTTCGGAAAAGGATAAAGAAAACCCACAAAAGGCAAACCCCTTTGTGGGACGGATTTTCTGGCGGAGCCGGAGGGATTCGAACCCTCGTGCCCCGGAGGGCAAACGCATTTCGAGTGCGCCCCGTTATGACCGCTTCGATACGGCTCCGTATTTCACTCTTCCTATTCTATAGTATAACGGGCCGTTTGGCAAGTGATATTTTTCCAATAAGTCTTGTTTGGGAGGCGGAATTGGGGTATAATGAGCCTGTTGACCCATATAAGGCAGTATCAATTATAACTATTAATCAGAGAGTGACGGAGGAATGGGACATGAAGAGAATCGGCATGTTGACAAGCGGCGGCGACTGTCAGGCGCTGAACGCCGCCATGAGGGGTGTTGTCAAGACCCTGGCGAATTCCAAGGAGAAGGTGGAAATATACGGCTTCCTCGACGGCTATAAGGGGTTGATCTACAGTCGTTTTCAGATGCTGACCGGCAGGGACTTTTCTGGCATCCTGACCAAGGGCGGCACGATTCTGGGCACTTCCCGCACCCCTTTTAAAACCATCCATGATCCGGATGAAAACGGCGTGGACAAAGTGGAATCCATGAAGCAGACTTACCATAAATTACAGCTGGACTGCCTGGTGATTCTGGGCGGCAACGGTACCCACAAAACGGCCAACCTGCTCCGGGAGGAGGGATTGAATGTGGTAACGCTGCCCAAGACCATCGACAACGACCTCTGGGGCACGGATATGACTTTCGGCTTCCAGAGCGCCGTGAATATCGCCACGGACGCCATCGACTGCATCCACACCACAGCCGCCTCTCATGGGCGTGTGTTCATCGTGGAGGTGATGGGCCACAAGGTGGGCTGGCTGACGCTGAACGCAGGCATGGCCGGCGGCGCGGATATTATTTTGCTGCCGGAGATTCCCTATGACATCGACAAAGTGATTGACAAGATTGAGGAGAGGGACAAGAACGGCAGCCGCTTTACCATTATTGCGGTGGCCGAGGGAGCCATCTCCAGAGAGGACGCGAAACTTTCCAAGAAAGAATACAAGAAAAAGATGGAAAAATATCCTTATCCTTCCGTTTCTTATGAGGTGGCCGCCAAGATCCAGGAAAAAACGGGGCGGGAGGTCCGGGTGACCGTTCCCGGCCATATGCAGCGGGGCGGCAGCCCCTGCCCTTACGACAGGGTATTTGCCAGCCGTCTGGGCGCGGAGGCAGGCAAGATGATCCTGGACGGCCAGTATGGCTTTATGGTGGGCTATAAGAACAGGGAGATTGTGCGCGTACCCCTGGAGGAAGTGGCGGGCAAGCTGAAAACCGTGGCTCCCGACGCGGCCATCGTAAAAGAGGCCAAGCTGCTGGGCATCAGTTTTGGAGATTAATCAATGTCGTATACCGCTTTATATCGTAAGTTCCGCCCCGACACTTTTGAGGACGTAAAGGGGCAGGATCATATTGTTACAACTTTAAAAAATCAGATCCGGGCAGGCCGCATCGGACACGCTTATCTGTTCACCGGGACCCGGGGGACGGGTAAGACCACGGTGGCCAAGATCTTTGCCCGGACAGTGAACTGTGAGAACCCCACCCAGGAGGGCCCCTGCGGGGAATGCCGTATATGCCGGGCCATTGCGGCCGGAGCCAGCATGAACGTGATTGAGATTGATGCCGCCTCCAATAACGGTGTGGACAATATTCGCGAGATCGTGGAGGAGGTATCCTACTCTCCGGCGGAAGGGAAGTATAAGGTCTATATCATTGACGAGGTGCATATGTTGTCCATAGGCGCGTTCAATGCCCTGCTCAAGACCCTGGAGGAACCCCCTTCCTATGTGATTTTCATTCTGGCTACTACGGAAGTACACAAACTGCCCATTACCATATTGTCCCGATGCCAGCGCTATGATTTCAAACGCATTACCATCGACACCATCGCTGCCCGGATGCGGCAGCTTACGGAGGTGGAGCAGGTGCAGGTGGAGGAAAAGGCGCTGCGCTATATCGCCAAGGCGGCGGACGGTTCCATGCGGGACGCCCTGAGTCTGCTGGATCAGTGTATCGCCTTTCATCTGGGCAACGAACTCACCTATGACAAGGTGTTGGACGTGCTGGGGGCGGTGGACACGGAGGTGTTCAGCCGTCTGCTGCGCTGTGTGCTGGAGCAGGATGTGCTGGGATGCGTGCAGCTTCTGGAGGAGATTGTCATGCAGGGCAGGGAGCTGACCCAGTTTGTGACGGATTTTACCTGGTATATGCGGAATCTGCTGCTGGTACAGTCCTCGGACAATCTGGAGGACGTGATTGACATGTCCTCGGACAATCTGGCCCGGCTCAAGGAAGAGGCGGCGCTGATGGATATGAACCGAATTATCCGTTACATCCGTATTTTCTCGGAACTGTCCGGACAGATTCGGTATGCCAGCCAAAAGCGGATTCTGGTGGAGATCGCTTTGATTAAGCTGTGCCGACCCAGCATGGAGACTTCTCAGGAGGCGCTTCTGGACCGAATCCGGGATGTGGAGGAAAAGGTGGAGAACGGCGTGGCCGTGCTGCCCGGAGGATATGGGGCGAGTCAGGAGACTGCTGCATCCGCCCAGGGACAGGGGACGGGGGTAAAATCAGGCGTTACGCCCCCCCGGCCTCCGGCTGTTCCCGATGATGTGCAGGAAGTGGTCAGCCATTGGTCCGCCATCCTGGGCAGTGCCGGCAATCCAATGAAAATATATTTGAAAGATGCCATCCCCAGTCTGGGCGGGGATAACCGGCTGATGCTGGTGCTTGAGGACGGAGTGGCATCGGACTATTTTACCCAGCATCCCCAGAACAGGGAGCAGCTCCAGAACCTGATCGGAGGCTATATCGGCAAGGAGATAGAAGTTGACATTCAGGTGGCGAGGGACCGGCAGGAGGCCGAAGAAAATTATTATGACCTTCGCAGGGGGATTCCCGGCGTCAATATGGACATTGAGGAAGAAGAATAAAACAGGAGGCAGTTATGGCAAAACGAGGAGGCTTCCCCGGCGGCATGATGCCGGGCAATATGAACAATCTGATGAAGCAGGCGCAGCGCATGCAGCGTCAGATGGAGGAAGGACAGAAAGAACTGGAGACCAGGGAGTTTACAGCTTCTGCCGGGGGCGGCGCGGTGGAGGTCACGGTGTCCGGCAAGAAAGAAGTTCTGAAGGTGAAACTCACAGAGGAAGTGGTGGATCCGGAGGATATCGAGATGCTGCAGGATCTGATTGTGGCGGCGACCAACGAGGCGCTGAAGCAGGCGGACGAGGCCAATGAGGCAATGATGGGCAAGATGACCGGGGGTCTGGGAGGCTTCCCGTTCTGATGGAATTGTACAGCGGCTATATCAACAAGTTAATAGAGGAATTGGCGGCGCTGCCGGGGATCGGCGGCAAATCCGCCCAGCGTCTTGCGTTTCATCTGATCAATATGCCCAAAGATAAGGTGGGCCGCCTGGCCCAGACCATCGTGGAGGCCAAGGAAAACGTGAGATATTGCAGAGAGTGCTATACCCTGACGGACCGGGAAGTATGCCCCGTGTGTGCCAATGCCAGGCGCAATCACCGCATCATCATGGTAGTGGAGAATGTGCGGGATCTGGCGGCTTATGAAAAGACCGGCAAATACGAAGGGATTTACCATGTGCTGCACGGCGCCATATCGCCCATGCTGGGAATCGGTCCCAACGATATCAAGCTGAAAGAACTGATTTCCCGCCTGGAGGGGGATGTGGAGGAGGTCATTATCGCCACTAACTCCAGTCTGGAGGGGGAGACCACCGCCATGTATATCAGCAAGCTGATTAAACCCACAGGAGTGAAAGTAACGCGGATTGCCAGCGGGGTGCCGGTGGGCGGGGACCTGGAATATATTGATGAGGTGACGCTTTTGCGGGCTCTGGAAGGGCGTGTGGAAATATAATGTGATTCGGAAGGAGGTACATATGTCTGTTTCTGTTACAAAGAGGAATTTCGGAAAGGACAGCCAGGGCAGGGAGGTTACGCTCTATACCCTGGAGAACCAAAACGGCATGAAGGCGGAGGTCACGGATCTGGGCGCAATCCTGGTGAAGCTGTATGTGCCGGATAAGAACGGCAGGCTGGAGGATGTGGTACTGGGCTTTGACAGTGCGGAGGGTTATCTGGGAAACGGCAGCTTTTTCGGGGCCACCATCGGTCCCAGCGCCAATCGCATTGGCGGCGCCTGCTTTGAGATCGACGGTATGTCCTATCAGGTGGATGTGAATGACGGTCCCAACAATCTGCACAGTCATATGGAAGAGGGATATCACAAGCTGCTGTGGGAGGCCCGGGAGGGGGAGGGCAGTGTCACTTTTACCATCCGGGATACCGACGGCAATATGGGTTTTCCGGGCAATAAGGTGCTGCAGCTGACCTATACCCTGGATGAGGAAAATGGTCTGACGCTGCACTATCATGGCGTCAGCGACAAAAAGACGATCCTGAACCCCACCAATCATACCTATTTTAATCTGGATGGGCACAAGGCGGGTAATATCGAGGGGCATCAACTACAGCTTTTTGCCTCCCATTATACCCCTGTGGTGGAGGGAGCCATCCCCACCGGGGAGATTGCTGCCGTAGCGGGAACCGTGATGGATTTCACCCGGCCCAAGGCAGTGGGAAAAGAAATCCGGGAGGAATTTGAGCAGCTGCTGCTGACCCAGGGCTATGACCATAACTGGGTGGTGGACGGATGGGACGGTGGACTGCGCCGAATCGCAGTGCTCACATCGCCGGAGAGCGGACGCCGCATGACGGCCAGCTCCACATTACCCGGGGTGCAGTTCTATGCCGGCAACTGTATCAGTCCCCAGTCCGGCAAAGACGACGCGTTTTACGATAAGAGGAGCGGTCTGTGTCTGGAGACCCAGTACTACCCGGACAGCATACATCGGCCGGAGTTTCCGTCCTGCGTATTCGGCGAGGAAAGAGAATATGACTCCACCACCGTATATCGGTTTGAATAATATGGCATAAGAAAATTGTCGAAGTGTTTTTTGATCCTCACGACAAGGAATGCTAAAATACCTCTCACCCCCATGCTATATTTATAGCTGAATTGGCTGAAAGTTCAATCAGCATGGGATGTGGGAGGTGTTTTTATGGAATTACCAAAAAATATTACGCAGATCGGCGAAGCAGACCGCACTTGCAAGGTCTATGTGGAGGACTATGTGGTCTCTTACATGAAGCAACTCTGCCGCCGGACCGAGGAAAAGGGGCTTGCCATCGCCCTGTATGGCAAATACACCAAGGAGCAGAGTTTGTCGTATTTCTTTATCTACGGAGCCTGCCAGGTCCTGTCCATCAGCAGGGAGGTACGGCACCTTTCCCAGGCGCAGAACCAGGAAGTGGAACGGCTGCGGCAGCACTATTTCCCGGAGTATGAGTTCCTGGGCTATCATATTTTCAGCGGCGATATGGTGGAGGGCATGCATATCCGGGAACAGGACACCTGCCGGTACATAAAAGGATATGCCTGCTTCTATGAAAAAAATGACAGCATGTTGGCCTACATGGTGGAAAATAAGCCCCAGGAGCATGAGCCGGAACAGTTTGGTCAGGAAAAATATGACCGCGCCAGGGCCAAACAGGAAGAGCGCCGCAGCCAGTACGAACACAAAAACCAACAGACTAATACGGCTTCCGATTCGGACAAGCTCAAAAAAAGGGCGGAGAAGGGGGCTCAGGACCCTGCCCAGGCGGCTTCCATGAAAATGATGCGCATGTCGGCGGTGGCCGTTTTCGCGGTGTTGTGCCTGGTGGGAGTGGCGGCCATTACCAGGGAGGACGGAGAGGGTACGCTGGGGGAGCGGGCACAGCAGCTTTGGGCGCAGCTGTGGGACGAGCCCCCCAAGCCCGGCGGCCCCGGTCAGGAAGGGGAAGCGCAGGAGGCAACCGCAGGGATTCATGACTCCGGCACGCTGATGGCAGAGAACAGCCTGGCGGATGCCATACTGCAGGAAAACCAGCAGGCCAGCGAAGTGTCGGGCCAGGCTGTGGCGGGTAACCCCCAGGAAGGGGAAGGCGGCCAGACTGGGGCACAGCCTGGAGCCTCCCAGGAGGGTGGAGACGGACAGAGCCAGGCAGGAGCAAGCGGTCAGGGAGAGACGGCAGGCCAGACGGGAGCAAGCGGTCAGGGAGAGACAGCAGGCCAGACGGGAGCAAGCGGCCAGGGAGAGACAGCAGGCCAGACGGGAGCAAGCGGCCAGGGAGAGACATCGGGTCAAACGGGGATAAGCGGCCAGGGAGAGACGGCGGGTCAAACGGGGATAAACGGTCAGGGAGAGACGGCGGGTCAGACGGGAACAGGCAGCCAGGGAGAAACATCAGGTGGAGAGGAGACTCCCGGCCAGGGGCAGGAATCCCTGAACCCGGACTTGCAGGCACCTGAAGTCCAGCCTGGCGGGGAACCTGAGCAGATTCCCACCCAGGGGCCCTCTATTGCTGACATTGAAGCCCAGCAGAAGCCATACTCCGCAAGTTATGTGATCCAACCGGGAGATACCTTGATCGGGATCAGTACCAGACAGTATGGAAACGACAGCTATGTGCAGGCAATTTGCGACTTGAATGGCATCGTCAATCCGGATAACATTCAAATCGGCCAAAAAATTCTACTCCCATAAGAAAAAGTATGTTATACTGGAGGAAGAGATTAGTGTACATGCGAGGATTCGGAATGGCAGATATCAGGAGTTTCAGACAGGAGAGAGAGAAGAGGGAGAAGGGGCAGGCGGACTACCAGCAGAAGATTCGACGCTACAGGCTGTCCCATGTATATCGAATCTCGCTGGTGGCAGCCGCTCTGATCGCCCTGGCAGTCCTGGTAACTTTGCAGTACAAAAACCATATTTACACATCCTACGAAGTGGTGGGCACCGTTGATGCGGCGGTGGTGAAGGGGACCAGGAACATGCCTTTGGGCAGTAACATCCTGACCTACAGCAATGACGGCGCCCATTGCACCGATGCCAGGGGCAATATCCTGTGGAACCAGACCTATGAGATGCAGGATCTGATCTTAGCCACCAGCGGAGACGTGGTGGCAATCGGTGATTACAACGGCCGGGAGGTATACATACTGAATCAGGAGAAGAAGCTGGGGGAAGTCAACACTACTATGCCGATCCGGGGCATTGCCGTATCTCAGTCCGGCAGAGTAGCGGTAGCCGTGGCGGACACCAAGGTAACCAGCATCAATATCTATGACCCGGACGGGACCTGGCGTTTCGAGATAAAGACGACGATGAACCAGAGCGGTTATCCCATGGCATTTTCCCTGTCCCCCAACGGGGAACTCCTGGGCCTTTCCTGTATCTATGTGGATTCGGGCGTGATTAAGTCCCGGGTGGCTTTTTATAATTTCGGAACGGTGGGTGAAAACAAAAGTGATTTTTATGTGAACGGTTATACTTACCCGGACACGGTAATTCCCACCATTCGTTTCATGAACAACGGAATGGCTTATGCACTGGGGGATGACAGATTGGTGTTTTACAGCGGTACGCAGATACCGGAAGCTGCTGACACTTATCTGTATGAGGAAGAAGTCCAGGGGGTGTACAGCAATGAGAATTATGTGGGGGTGTTATTCAGGAACAGTTCCACAGAGGAACAGCACTTACTGAAGGTATACCAGAGTTCCGGCAACAGGGTTGGTGAATACTTGTTTAATCTGGACTTTGATCATTTGTTTTTTGGGCAGGACAATTTTGTGGCATATAACGAACAGGAGTGTCTGATTCGTACATTTGGGGGAGTGGACAAGTTTCAGGGAGAATTTGTCAAGGCAGCCAAGGTGATGATTCCCCTGGGGAATAGCTATCGGTATGTGATATTGACCAACGATTCGATAGATACCATACAGCTGAAATAATTGTAGGATCGGAACTGAAAACAGCATAATTCCGGACGGTACGCTGCTCCAAATATGGACGCGTAAGCGTTCAGATATGGAGCATGGGTGTGTGTTGCCAGGGAGATGCAGAACTGAAAACAGCATAATCCCGGACAGTACGCTGCTCCAAATATGGACGCGTAAGCGTTCAGATATGGAGCATGGGTGTGTGTTGTCAGGGAGATGCAGAACTGAAAACAGCATAATCCCGGACAGTACGCTGCTCCAAATATGGACGCGCAGGCGTTTAGATATGGAGCATGGGTGTGTGTACTGTCCGGGATTATGCGGTACTTAAATGGAGGAAATACAAATGAATTTGATGTTGATTGCGGCAGCCTTATTTGCGCTTTTTAAAGTTGTTGACGGGTACAAAAAAGGGATGATAAAAGAGGTGGTGTCCCTGGTGACGCTGATCCTTATGGGGATGATGGTAGTTCTGATCAGCAAGGGCCTGCACAGCTATATGGAAAAAGAGGTGGTAGGGGTAATCATAGCCGTGGTATTGATGGCCCTGTTGGGAGTAGTGCATCATCTTTTGAATGTTGTCTTTTTTTCGGCCAAAATGATTTCAAAGCTGCCGGTAATCAGTTGGGTCAACAAAGTGTTGGGGGCTGTCTTTGGATTCCTGGAAGTGATTTTGACGCTGCAAATTATCTATGTATTCATTATGTATTTTGGACTGGGCATGATAGGCCAGCAGATTTTGGAATACACAAGGGAAAGTATAGTGTTGACCAAGATATATCAATATAATGTGGTTGCCAAGCTGGTGGAAAACCTGATGAACCAGCTTCCTGCGCTTCCCCTGTGATCGGTGAAAAAATATTTAAAAAATATTTCCAAAAACTGTTGACAGGGAGAAAAAGATGTGTTAATCTGTTAAAGCTGTCGCAGTGATACAGAGACAGCACGGAGCAAAAACTTAGGACATAAGTTCAGAGCATTGATTCAGAATGCGGCTCCAAGCACCTTGACAAATAAACAGCAATGCAACCCTGAAAATTCTTTAAAAACTTTCCTTATAAAAGGAAAAGGGCTGAACCCTAACCGGGGGAAGCAAAAAGTAATTTCAGAGAACAAAACCTAAAAGACAGTAATGCCAGATGACAGAAACTGGCTTGGGTTAAACTTTAAAC
>ERZ808028.227-NODE-227-length-56279-cov-9.018078_pt1 | contig 56279 bp, 40 predicted proteins | sample MGYA00380184_ERZ808028 | MGnify/ENA primary metagenome ERZ808028 (study PRJEB31490, sample SAMN06133397) | mouse gut metagenome | isolation source: J8_1 | host: mice | place: China: Chengdu | collected 2015-05 ... | reverse complement strand
GGAGGTGCTGGACGAGGAGAAGAAGATCCTCCTGGCCCAGATGGACAACGACCCCAAGATGGCCTCCAAGCCTGCCCAGGTCAAGGAGAAGATCGTGGCCGGCAAGCTGAACAAGTTCTACGCCGAGAACTGCCTGCTCCAGCAGACTTTCGTCAAGGACAACGAGGTCACCGTTGAACAGTATATGAACGCCGCCGCCAAGAAGCTGGGCGGCACCATCGTGCTGAAGGACGCCGTGCGCTTCGAGAAGGGCGAGGGCATCGAAAAGAAGCAGGAGAACTTTGCCGAGGAAATCGCCAAACTGGCGAAGTAATCCTTTTTGACGTTCTATCTGTTCCCAAACAATCTAAAACGGGCCTGTGGAATAAATCCACAGGCCCGTTTCATTGTTTTCCCCGCTCGCATTCGCCTACATGCTCAAGCTGAGGCAAATGACTGATCCTCAGCTTCTCTCCCTGTACTTCATTATACCTGCCTCCGGCAATTCCCCGCTATTCATCCAATTTCCCCATCCGGTCCAGCACGGTCAGCGTGCGGCACAGGTCCTCAGATACGTTCAGTTCGCCGTCTCCACCGCCTTTCAGCGCACCTTTATCCACCGCCTTTTGCACAGCGCCCCTATAATATTCAGGCACATCCGCCAAAGTTTTGAAATATACCATCCCGTCCTCCTCCTTGTCTCCTTCCATGGCCCGAACCACGTCGGCCCGAAAATCGTTCATATCCATCCCGAAGCGCGGGAACCAGTTGTAGATGTCCCCATGGTTGGATGCCACCCCCCGGCGGTAGCCATCCTGGTGACAGATCACCACTCCGTCCTCCAGCGGGTTCAGGCCACACTGACTGCACAGCATCGTAGTGAGTTCCACGGCGGTCCGATAGGCCAGCCGGAAATAGGCCGGGTCGGAGAGATCGTCTTCGCACATCTCAAAGGAGATGTGTGTGTTGTTTGCGCTGTTCCCGCTGGTACCGGTACCGGCGTGCCACCCCCGATGGTCCCAGGGCAGAGTCTGCACCGCCGCCACTGAACCATCCGCCAGCCGCCCGATAAAACCGTGGACGCATACGTTCAGCCCCGGACGGTTCCAATGGTTTCCGTTGGGATTGACCCCAAGGGCTGCCAGCAGTTCCTCCTGGCCGGGGGTGGAAGCCACGGGCTGGACATACCGCCGCAGCGTTGGGTTATTCGCCCCGGTGGAATGGACCATGATCCCCTTGGGTCTAATGGTCCGTTTTGCCCGATAGCAGTCATTTTCGGTGAGGAAACATTTGAGCAGCTTCATCCGCCACCAGTTCCTTTCTGCACCGTTCGCTCCAGCTGAGTGCCGAAGTAAAATGCGATGATGACAGTGTACACCGTCATGAAATCCTGGCCGACCTCCCCACGCAGGGCCAGAACGGCAAACACCGCAGTCAAAGCCAGTGTTACCAGGGATTTGACGCACAACAACCGGATCAATCGGTTGGCTAACACTTCTTTCATTGATTTCATCGAACTCCCCTTTCTTCCGCATAAATTGGAAGCTGTCCCCCAGGGAATAGCCCCCCAACCACAGCTATGCCCCCGCTGCTGCCACCGTGCCTGTCCAATCCGTCCGAACTGTCAAAATTCCCGCCTTGGGAAGTAAAAAGAAACAAAAAAAGAATTGCCTAATTCCATGCAATTGTGCTATAATACAAATACGGAGGCAGTTGCCGCCTCCAACCGAAAGGAGCTGAGCACATGAAGTTCACGTTTACAGACAAGAAGGTCAACCTGCCAAAATCGCTCCACAACTACGCCGAGAAAAAGGTGGGAAAGCTGGACCGTTACTTCAAAAATGAGGCGGAGGCCAATCTGGTCTTCTCCGTGGAGAAGGACCGGAATAAAGTAGAGCTCACCATCCGTTCCGGCCCCACCATCCTGCGAGTTGCCGAGAGCACCTCTGACATGTTCGCGTCGGTGGACGCGGCGGTCACCTCCATGGAGCGCCAGCTGCGCAAGCATAAGACCCGCCTGGAAAAGCGGCTGCGCCAGGGTGCTTTTTCCTCCGCCGAGCCCGCCGAAGAGACCTCTTTCGTACCCGATACGGAGGAGGACGAGTTCCAGATTGTGCGCACTAAGAAGTTCCCCATCAAACCCATGACGGTGGACGAGGCTATTTTGCAGATGGACCTGCTGGGCCACTCTTTCTATGCTTTCAAGGAAGAGGACGGCGGCGCTTTTGCCGTAGTTTACCGCCGCAACGACGGCGGATATGGCCTCATAGAGGACGAGGTCTGATATAGATAAAACGATCCCCCTATCGCGACGCGGTAGGGGGATCGTTTTATTATGCTCAGGTCAAACAGTTCACCGCCAGAATGGCCGCTCCCAGTACCGTCAGCACCACGCCGGTGGCCCGGTTCAGGACGATGGGACTGGCTTTGTTGGCGAACCGGGCGGCGATCCTGGCCCACAGCAGAGTGGATAATACGCACAGGGCCAGCACCGTCAGGTCGGGCATCCCGCCGATGGCGAAATGGCCGGCCGCTCCGGTAAAAGCGGTGAATGCCATGATGAACACGCTGGTGCCTACGGCGGTCTTCAGCTCATACCCCAGCACGGAGGTAAGGATGAGCAGCATCATCATACCGCCTCCGGCCCCTACAAAACCGCAAATGAACCCCACCAGCATACCGCACAGCAGCGATTGGACCACCCGCTTTTTAGGGTCCGCCGCCGTCATACTCTCCCTGGTGGTCATAACGGGCTTGACGATGAATTTGATACCCAGCAGCAGCGTCATCCAGGTGGAAAACCCTCCCATGGCGGACGCAGGCACCAAACTGGACACCCAACTGCCCACCAGGGTAAAGCACAGCACGGAAAACATCATCACCAGACCGTTTTTCACGTCCAGGTTCCTGTTTTTCCCATAGGTATAAGCAGATACGGTGCTGGCCAGCACGTCGCTGGCCAGCGCGATGCCCACCGCCTCATAGGGCTCCATATGGAGGAACGTGATGAGCATGGGACTGATGACTGCGGCGGCACTCATGCCGGCAAAACCGGTGCCCAGTCCAGCCCCTATCCCTGCCAAAAAGCATATTATAAAGGTAAACACAAAAAAGACCTCACTTTTTAATAGCGTCCCGGACATTCCGGGCAATTTTTTCTGAGATACCTTCCAGCGCCTGTCTCTCACTCGGAGTAAAGCCCTGGAACATGGACTGGAAAAAAGACCGTTGGGCCTCCCGGCCATCTTCAAGGACAGGCTGAGCTGCCGGCATAGGGGTGAGCTCCAAAGTTTTTCGGTTCCCCTGCGGATGTTTGGCGCATAGCATCCCCCTGGCTTTGAGCGCGTGGACGGCTGCCGACACATGGGATTTGGTCCACTGCCGGAGCCGCACGGCCTCCGCCGCCGTATTATGCGTGGGATTGTTGTGGAGAAACAGCAGCAGATCCAACTCCATTCGGGTGAGCTTCCACCGCTGGGCCACCGGGTCCAACGCCTGGTCGTACAGCCCTTTGAACAGCAGCAGTTTATCCCATAATTCTTCGTACATGGCATCCACTCCGTTTTTGTTCTATTTTGAACTATTTTTAATTATAATACGGACAGCCTATTTTGTCAAGAACGTCCAGCTGTCTCCGCAGGCTATCTCTTCCAATCACCAAATTCGGCATCCTCCGCTGCATTCTGAAAAATTTCCCAAACAAGGGCTTGACAAAACAGATCTATCGTGGTAGACTCTTTTTGGGTCGACAGAAATAGACCGAATGGCAAGCCACTATTGATTATTACAGAGGGGGATATCCATGTCAGACTTGTTGAATTCCCTGTTCCGCATCCTCGCTCCCCTGGGAGAGATGAGCCTCATCGCCACCTACGCCGCCGCAGTGGTTGCAATCCTGCGGCTGCTTTTGAAAAAGCGGGCCCCAAAGCAGGTACTGTGCCTGTTGTGGCTGGTAGTGTTCGTCCGGCTGCTGGTTCCCGTATCGCTGGAAAGTCCGCTTTCCATCGTTCCCGATGTTGAGCAGGTGCAGATTCCTTCCAAACTGACAGGCGGTGGGACTGCCTCGATTCAACCCCCCAGTGCCGTCCAGGACCATAGTCCGGTCCAGCCTGAAGGTACGACGGCAAATCCCACCGCGCAGGGGAACGTGGAACCGGATGCCGTACCACTTTTCCCCACCCTCAACCTACCCGAGGGCGAGACTTCCAACACCCAGCCTCAGACACCTGCGCCGTCCCCTTGGCAAACCCTGCCGGCGGGGATATGGCTGGCGGGATCGGCGCTCATGGGCGGGTATGGCCTCATCTCTTACCTGCATCTGCGCCGCCGCCTGTTCGACGCCATCCGCGCCCAGGACGGCGCCTGGGAGCACCCCTCGGTGAACTCTCCCTTTATCCTGGGCGTAATCCGGCCTAAAATTTATCTCCCCGCCGGACTGTACGGCCAGCCCCGGCAGTTTATCCTGTGCCATGAACGGGCCCATCTGCGCCGCCTGGACCATATTATTAAGCCCATCTGCTGGGTGGCGCTGACCGTCCACTGGTTCAATCCCGCTGTCTGGATTGCCTTCATTCTCATGAGCCGGGATATCGAATCCGCCTGTGATGAGGCTGTCATACGGCAGCTGGGCCCGAAGATCAAAGCAGATTATTCCGCCACCCTGCTGTCCCTGGCTACCAACAGGCGTATTCCCGCCCCCTGCCCCTTGGCCTTTGACGAGGGGGACGCAAAAGGCCGCATCCAAAACGTCCTGCGTTACCGCCGCCCCACCCTGTGGATTGTGACGGTCAGCGTCATCATGGCGGCGATGGTGGCGGTGTGCCTGCTCACCGACCCGGTGTCCGCCCAGGAGCCCGGACCAGACCCAAGCCCGGACCCCAGCGCCGCCCAGTCCCAGCCCCCGGAGGGGTACGGCGTGCTGGATCCCTGGATGGTGGAGGTGCTGAACGGGGAGCGTCGATTTACCAGAGGCGGCGATATGGAAACATGGTCTACGGAGCAGTTCTCCATCAACCAGCTTCGCGACATGGTCTACATGGACGAGCACCCCAATTTGATCCTGGAGCTGGGCAAGCTAGCCATCATGGACTTAGACCGGAACGGCATCAATGAGATGGTGGTATGGCCCAGGGGAGGAGAGCCCGATGACACCACCGAAATCGGCTATACGGTGGGCTACTTCATTTTCTACCGCCAGGGGGACGAGGTGAAGGTCCACTATATCGGCTGGCGTCCCATGCAGAATCTCAAGGCGGACGGCACCTTCAACTGGTCCAGCAGCGCCTGGAACTGGGGCACCAGCCGGCTGATCGACGTCGACACATTTGAGACAGAGAATGTCACCTGGCGCGACACCCCCACCATGGATGACGAAAAGTATTTTGTGGACGGTATAAAAGCGACAAAGGATGAGTTCGAGGCCGCCATTGCCGCTCAAGACGCCAAGCCGGACCCCGTCTGGTACGTCTACGAGGACGGGCAGCTGAACTACGCCCCCATCCGCGTGCCCATCCCCCTGGACGAGCACGCCCAGGCCCTCTCTGTCCCCGACTTTCTGGACGCGGACCAGCAGCTGCTTTACCGGCAGACGTATATGATGTACCGCCATCTGTTCGGCGCCACCAGCGAGTCTGCTGATTACTGGCCGGGGCACCCCGGCAGCTACGGCAGCATAGAGCCGGTGGACTACAACGGCAGCCGTTACTGGCCCGCCACCGGACTGTATTCCATGTGGAGCGATTTTGAAGAAGCTGTGCTGTCCGTGTTCACCCAGGACTTCTGGAAGTCCAAAAATGAGCAGGCAACCTACACCACCTATGTCAGCATCGACGGCACCATGCACTACCTGGACTGGGCCCGGGGCAGCGGCGGTTACAACGAAAACTTCCCCGAAACCTTCCGTTTGGTTGAAAAAACCGACGATACCATCTCTTTCATCATGACCGGGTATTACTCCGACAGCCGCCCATTCTTTTCCAGCGCCACCAATGAGGAAATAGCGGCCTGGCTGGCCGCAGGCTGGGAGTCCTCCATCGAGTTCCCCATGCGCATGGTACGGACGGAACGGGGCTGGCGGTTCGACGAGTTCCACAGCGCCCGAACAGACAACGGCCTGCTTGAATTCAGTGCCCAGATGATGCCCAATCCCTATGCCCCGCCTCCTCCGGGCACCGCGTCCAACACCCCTGAACCCTCGCCCGAGCCCACCGCCGGCGCCGTGCCCGTAGTGTGTGAGCACGGCCTGGACAACACGTCCTATGATTACTCCAGCGGCCATCTGGTGATGCGCTGTGAGCTGGACGGTACCGCCTATCCCGCGCCCGCCGTGACACAAAGCGGCTGGCAAGAGGGGAGCTCCAGCGATTTCGACAGCGACGGCCGCACTGAGTGCGCCTTCTACGCGGAAAGCGGCGCGGTGCTGGTGGCCGACGTCCACGACGGCCAGCTGTACCTCCACACCTTCGACCCCAATTCGCTGCTTCCCGGCTTTAATCAAAACCGGACCGCCCAGTATGTCCAGGACGAAACGGGCCAAATGTATCTGGACGTCTCCTATTGGGGGAAAACTGCCCGGATCCAGCTGGACAGCCAATACCACCTCAATCACGGCAGGACCCCCGACCCCCTGGCCTACAGCGCCTACATGGCCTCTTTCACCAACGGCCTCCTCTGGTGCGGGGCCAATGTGGACCTGAGTTCCGTGGTCCTGGACCACCAGCAGAACCTGCACTGTAACTGGTACGTCCACTACACCGGCAGCGGCTTCCAGACGGATCCCGACAGCTTCGCTTTCACGATATCCGAGTAACACAAAGACCCGCCCCGCCTGAATCCAGGCGGGGCGGGGTTCTTCTTTCGTTTTGAACCTTTATCACCGCTCCTTCAGCGGGATAAAGGACCGCTTGGGTCCCACCGCCTTGTAAGCCGGGCGAATGATACGACCGTAGGGATTGTAAACCTCCTCCACCCGATGAGCGCACCAGCCCACGATGCGGGCAATGGCAAACAGAGGGGTATACAGTTCCGGGGGGATGCCCATCATTTTGTAGACCAACCCAGAATACATGTCCACGTTGGCGCACATGGCTTTCTCCTGCCCGGTAATGGCGTGGAACAGGTCCGGGGTGAGCCGCTCTACCGACTCAAACAGCTCGAACTCGTCCAGCATTCCCTTGTCCGCCGCCATTTTTTTCGCAAACTTCTTGAGAATGATCGCTCTGGGGTCGGACACCGTGTAAATGGCGTGACCCATGCCATAGATAAGCCCGGAACCATCTCCCGCCTCTTTCTTCAGAATTTTGGCGAGGTAGGCGGACACCTCTGCGTCATCCTTCCAGTCTTTTACATTGGCCTCAATCTCGTCGAACATTTTCATCACCCGCATATTGGCGCCGCCGTGTTTGGGCCCCTTCAGGGAACCCACCGCCGCGGCAATGGCGGAATAAATGTCCGTGCCCGAGGAAGACAACACCCGGCAGGCAAACGCGGAGTTGTTGCCGCCGCCGTGCTCCATGTGAAGTACCAGGCACAGGTCCAGCAAATGAGCCTCTTCCTCGGTAAACTGATTGTCATGGCGCACCGAATAGAGGAAATTTTCGGCCACGGACAGCTCAGGCTGGGGCCGATGCAGGTACAGAGAGTCCCGGTCGAAGTAGTGCTTCTTGGCAGCAAACGCGTGGGCTACAATCACCGGGAACCGGGCGATAAGCCGTATGGCCTGCAGCATCTCCATGGGCAGGGTGTTGTTATCCGGGTCTGGGTCATAGGAGTACAGCGCCAGCACCGACCGGGCCAGCTTGTTCATCACGTCATGGCTGGGAGCGGTGAGAATCATATCCTCCGTAAAGTTCGGGGGCAGCTCCCGGAAAAAAGCCAGAATTTTTTGAAATTGGGCCAGCTCTTCCGCAGTGGGCAGGCCGCCGAACATCAATAAGTAGGCCGTCTCTTCAAAGCCGAAGCGTCCCGCGCTGGTAAAACCGTCGATGAGCTCCTCAATGTCGATGCCCCTGTAGTACAGGCGGCCGGGAGCGGGCACCTTCTCGCCCTCCTCCATGATATACCCCTTCACGTTGCCGATGAGGGTGACGCCGGCCATAACGCCGGTGCCGTCCTTGTTGCGCAACCCCCGTTTTACGTCGTATTTCTCATAATACTTGGGAGAGATCTGGGTATAACGCTCAAATTCCCCGCATATCCCTTGAATGAAGTCCACCGAGGTGTTGTACTGCTCCACAGCTTTCTTCCGCGCCTCAATCAGGTTGTCGATGATGTTCATGTTTAACATGGCCCGCCTCCTTTGGGTGTCCGCAACGTTTTCTTCCAATGACTGTAAAGATCATTATAACGCAATTTTTCCTTTCCGTCAATGCAAATTTGTCATGAGACTCCCTTGATATATCAGAGGTCTTCCCGTCTATTCTTCCGAATTTTGAATAATCGAGGTGTTTGACTTGCGAAATCCAGATGCATGGCGAGCGCTGCGCGCCCCTTTCCTCACCGGGCTGGCCTTGAGCGCCGCCCTGCTTTTACTCCCCCTCGCCGCTTTGAGCGACGCTCCTGCCGGGGCGGAGGCCCGCCCCACCCCCGGCCTGCTCACCCTTCCCGCCAGCCCCACTCCGGCAGCGGTGCCCATACCTTCTCCCGGACAGTGGGACAGCGCTCAAACCTTACGGGTACTGGGCCGAAACAATCAGGTGTACGAGATGTCCATGTCGGACTACCTGTGGGGCGTGGTGGCGGCGGAGATGCCCGCCTCCTTTGAGCCTGAGGCCCTCCGGGCCCAGGCCGTATGCGCCCGGACCTACAGCCTTTGGAAACTCCAGGCGCACAGCCATGGGGCGGACGGAGCGGACATCTGCGCCGACTCCTCCTGCTGTCAGGCTTTCCTCTCCAAACAGGACGCCGCCCAGCGCTGGGGAGCCAGCGCCGCCGGAGCCTATACCGCTAAAATCGCCTCCGCAGTGGCGGACACCGACGGGCAAGTCCTCACCTACGACGGCGGCCCCATCCAGGCGGTGTTTTTCTCCTCCGCCTCCGGTGCCACAGAGGACGCCTCGGAAGTGTGGGGCAAGTCTCTTCCCTATCTGGTGTCGGTAGACAGCCCCGAAGGGGACGAAGTGCCCAACTACCATTCCACCGTTACCCTGACGGCGGAACAAGTGAAAAAGATTGCCGCAGAGTCCGGCTTGGACGCAGACCTATCTGGAGAACCATCACAGTGGTTTCAGAATCTCACCCGCACCGCCTCCGGCCGGGTTGCCGCAGTAAAACTTGGCGGCGTAGAATTGTCCGGCGGCGCTGCCCGAAGCCTGTTTGCCTTGCGGTCCGCTTGTTTCGACGTGTCGGAACAGGACGGCGTCTTCACCTTTTCCGTCACTGGCTACGGCCACGGCGTCGGCATGAGCCAATATGGAGCCAACGCCATGGCCAAATCGGGTTTGGACTGGAAAGACATCCTGTCCCACTATTACACCGGAGCACAGCTTCAGACGGGATTGCAGTGCTGAAACCTTGAAAGATTCCTTAAATTTTGATGCAGACGTTGCATTTTTCTTCTCCCTATGGTATGATAAATGACATATTAAACCGGGTGGAAAAGGGTGGAAATCCGCCATTTTTCGCCCATATACCATAGGAAGTGACCTTTGATGAATCGACCCTACTCCGGATACACCGGACGGCGGAACACAGGCGGACCGGCGCTGTCCGTCCTGTTTTTCCCCGCCGCCGTCCTCTATCACGAGCTGCTCCTCCGGGCCTTTGACCGGAGCACCTCCTTTTTCGACATAGCGTTGCTGCGCATCATCCTGTTCTCCATCGCCGCCGGACTGGTCATCAGCCTTATTTTGGACCTGCTGCCCTGGAAAACCCCCGCCCGCATCGCCGGAGGGGTGGTGTTGGGGCTGGGCACGGTGCTGTTCTCCGTGGAGCGGGGATGCCGGGCCACCTTCAACCTCTATTACGGCATCAGCTTTATGGGCGAAATGGCTGGAAATGTGGCGGGGGACTTTGGCTCCACTGTGGTCCAGGTGGTGCTGGGAATGATCCCCTTTATCCTGCTGTCCTTCCTGCCGCTGGTCGCTTTTATTCTTCTTCGCGGGAGCGTCGTCCCCGATGCCGGGAATGAAATGCCTGTGCGCATCATTATCGCTGCCGCGCTGGTGGCCTGTCAGCTCACCGCTTACCTGCTGTCCATTTTGGGTCCGGTGAAAAGCTATTATACCTACGAGTTCACTGCCAACACCGCCATTCCCCATTTTGGCCTGCTCACCACTGCCCGGCTGGAACTGGGGTACGCCGTGGTAGGTGTCCCCACGCCTCCCTTGGGTGACTTCATCGACGAACCGCTGGACACTCCCGCCATCGGCCCCACCGAGAGCGAGCGCGCCGAGCCCTCGGCTGACCCGGACCCGGATGCCTCCAAACGCCCCATTCCCTCCGGCCCCAACACTTTGGACATCGACTTTGAGGCCCTGGCCGAGGCGGAGAGCAATGAGACCATCAAAAGCATCCACCAGTATATGGCCAGTCTCACCCCCTCTGCAAAAAACGAGTACACCGGAATGTTTGAGGGTAAAAACCTCATCCTCCTCACCGCCGAGGCGTTCTCCCCCTATGCCATTGACGAAGAACTCACCCCCACTCTGTACAAGCTTACCCATGAGGGCTTCGTATTCAACAATTTCTACCAGCCGGACTGGACGCTGTCCACTGTAGGCGGGGAGTTCTCTGTTACCACCGGCGTTATCCCCAATTGGATGAGCGGCGGCTCGTCGCCTACGGTCAGCGCAAATCGCACCATGCCCATCACCCTGCCTCACCTGATGGCTCCTCTGGGTTATGCCACCCCTGCCTGGCATAACCACACCTACAACTATTATCCCCGGGACAAATATCTTGTCACCTATGGCTATGACTACAAGGGCGTAGGAAGCGGCCTGGAACTTCCGCCCGACACCACCGCATGGCCTGAATCTGACCTGGAAATGATGGAGGCCACCGCAGACAGCTATATCGACCAATACGTGAAAGACGGCATCCCCTTCCACGCCTATTATATGACGGTGAGCGGCCACGGCCTGTACACCTGGGGCGGCAATGCTATGTCCCGGAAACATCAGGCGGCAGTGGAGGCCAGATTCCCCGACCTGTCTGAGGAATCTCAGGCTTACATCGCCTGTAATATGGAACTGGACCGGGCACTGGAGTATCTGATGGACAAGCTGGAGGCAGCGGGCATCGCCGACGACACCCTCATTGTCATGGCCGCCGACCACTACCCCTACCTTCTGGTGGATGAAAAGGCCGGGACCGATTACTATAACGAACTGCGGGGCTTTACAGACACAGAGAGTGACACCTCCCGCTACCGCAACACCCTGCTGATGTGGTCCGGAGCCATCGAAGAACCCATTGTGATAGACACTCCCTGCTCCGCCATTGACATCGTGCCCACTCTCTGTAACCTGTTCGGGTTGGACTACGACTCTCGGCTCTATTCCGGGCGAGACATTTTCGCCATGAATTTTGAGCCGGACCAGTACTCCAACTGTATGCCCTTGGTACTGTTTGCCAATAAGGGCCAGGGCAACGCCTGGATCACGGCCGCGGGAACCTATGAGTGCTCCACAAAGACCTTCACCCCTAACGAGGGGATCGAGGTGGATGAGGATTACGTGAAACGGGTCCACCGGCTGGTGGCCGCAAAGGTGAACTACTCCAAGCTCATCATTCAGGAAGATTATTACGCCCACGTCCAGTTCCCTGAATAAGCAAAAAAGGTCCGGCGGAGCATTCCGTCGGACCTTTTTTCAACTTTTCAACCATGTATACCGCCGAACAAGAATCTGCCCACAGCAGAGCGCTTTTGCGGCGTGCAGCTTGTCCTAATGCGCTCACGGCAGCTCTGCGCTTCCACAAGCCATAGTCAATGCCAGCGGCAGGTTTTTCACATGAGTCACCGCCTGTTCTCCTCCAAACTCACCGTCTACTGTCCAAGCCACGGGCACGTCACAACTGAAAGTAACTTCTCCAGCGGCAAACCCGGTCACCGCTCCGTCCTCCACCAGTTCCAAAGTGGTGAGCGCGGTGAGAATGGACTGCCAGTCTTTTCCGTTTTTGGGCTGGCGAATGAGAATGATCTCAAACCGGCCGTCGTCCAGCAGTACCTTGTCCCGAGGAAGATTTACCAGCCCTCCCACCGACACCGTATTGCCCACCATACCATAGATGAAATCCCCCTCCACCTCGTGCCCTTCGGCAGAGGTGACTTTCATGTGGTAACTGGGAATGTTCGCCAGCTTGCCCGCCCCCTCCAGCACATAGGCGAAATGGCCTAGCAGGTTTTTGTTCACCTGCGGCGTAGAGTAGGACACATCGGTAAACAGCCCAAAAGCGGCCACATAAGTGAACGGACGGCCCTCCGCCTCTCCCACATCAATGGCCCAGGGGACCCCTTCTCCCGCCACCTCGGCCAGCTCCAGCGGCGTCTTGGGCAGCTCCAGGGTACGGGAGAAATCGTTGGTAGTGCCCGCCGGGATGTAGCCTAACACCGGGCGGCACTCCCGTGGAAGGGCCAGCATCCCCTGCACGGTTTCGTTCAGCGTGCCGTCCCCTCCGCAGCACACCACCCGGTCATAATTGGGTCCCAGGTCCCGCGCGGCGGCGGCGGCATCCCCCCTGGCCTGAGTGGGGTGGACGGTAATCTCATAGCCTTGGCGGGCGAACACTTCCAATACGTCGGACAGGTTGATCTTCGCCGTCTTGCGCCCTGCAGCTGGATTATAGATGTACAGCAGCTTTTTCACGGCCTTCACGCTCCACGCACCCGGCCAGGAGTACTGTCCAGCCAGGATGATATTGGAGAATATTATAGCCAAATCCTTCCGGGAATACAATGAACAATCTGTAAAACCCTGCCCTTGCCACAGAAGAAACTTGACGGTATAATCATACTGTCTATTTCATGCTTGACGCGCTTCCGAAGGATGTGACACAAATGAACCGAAAGACCCTGGCCGCCGCCTTTCCCCACACTGTGCCTGTGCTCATGGGATACCTGTCCATCGGAGTGGTATTCGGCTGGATGCTGTCGGCGGCTGGTTTCGCGCCCACCTGGGCCGCCGTCATGTCGGTGACCATCTATGCGGGCAGCGGCCAGTACCTGGGCGTAGACCTGCTGGCCAACGCCTCCCCCTTGGGGGACGCCGCCTTCCTCACTCTCATCATCAACTTCCGCCATCTGGTCTACGGCCTGTCCATGCTGGAGAAGTTCCGGGGCATGGGCTGGCGAAAACCGTACATGATTTTCTCTCTCACCGACGAAACCTACGCCCTTTTGGCCGGTGTACAGGCCCCAGCGGGGGTGGATGAGAAGGGCTTCTACTTCACCATCGCTCTGCTGGACCACCTGTACTGGGTTGCCGGGTCCATCATCGGCGCAGTGGCGGGGGCCCTCATCACCATCAATACCGAGGGCATTGATTTCGCCATGACTTCCCTGTTCCTGGTCATCGCTGTGGAACAGTGGCAGTCCAATACCTGTCATTCCCCAGTGTTCCTGGGAGCGGCGGGCACGTTAGCCTGTCTGTTAATCTTTGGTCCGGACAGCGGCCGCTTTCTCATTCCGGCGCTGGCAATTTTAGTGGCGGGACTGCTGCTGATGCGGCCCCGGCTGGAAGGAGGGAACGAATTGTGACTACCATACAAATTGCCGCCCTGGTGGCGGTGATGGCCGCTGTGACCTTCCTCACCCGCGCTCTGCCCTTTCTGCTCTTTGGCCGGGGCGATGAACCGCCAAAGGTGGTGCTCTACCTGGGCAGGTTCCTCCCCCCGGCGGTGATTGCCATGCTCATCATATACTGTTATCGAAGCACCAGTTTCGGAACTGTGGAAGACTGGGTCCCCGGCCTCATCGCCGGGCTGGCGGTGGCGGGGCTCCACGTCTGGAGGAAAAACAACATGCTGTCCATTGTAGGCGGAACCATTCTCTACATGGTGTTGGTTCAGGCTGTATTCTGAAACGGACATCTTCCAGCCGTCTATGTGTCGTATTTACATAAAATCAAAGCTCCTTATAAGGCCCAAATTATTATGGAAAAAGTACAGCATCAGGCATAAAAACGGGCGAGACCGGTATGGCATCGCCCGTTTTTTATATCTTACTGCACTTACTTGCAGTTTTGTTCACATAGTCTGCGCACTGGAAAAAGCACACAAACCTTGGCTGTAAATTTGAATTGATTCCTCCGCATCGGCAGAAATCAGTTTTCCGCATACGCCTGAATTTTAGTCAGCGCCTGACCGCTGTCGGAAGTGGACTGGTCAATGTCGATGCTGAAGCTCATCAGTCCGGCTTTGTCCAGCTGGGCAATGACGGACGGCTGGTCGTATTCCTCAATTTCACAAAAACGCATCATGCACAGCACAACGCAGTCCGCGCCCGCCTCCTTGGCCATAGCCGCCAGCATATCGCCCCGAGCCGTGTTGTCGTCGTCGTGTGCGCTGGAACAGCCCTTGACCCCGAACCAATGCAGCGCGAGGCTTTCCATCCCGGAATTGGCAGACGGATAGTCGGTGCGGTACTGCCGGGATTCCTGAGCCAGGTCGTCCCCCACCACCGCGACACCACACTGGTCAAAATATCCGAGGATATCGTCCGGCTCGCAGGTAATACCGGTGAGGACCACTTTTTTCCCCGCAAAGCAGTGGACCGGTTCCGCGTTCAGCGCCGCCGTCAGTTCAGACACCATTTCGACCGCCCGCTCCGGCTTCAGGAAAGTGACGGCCTTCATAACATGATGGCGGTCAGCGGGCTTAACAAGGTCCAGATGGTCGTTGGCCGCGTGGCAAAAGGCGCGCATGGCGGCGTTTTTCCGGTTATACAGCCGGATAGCAGCCTGCAGCTTCTCATTGGTCACTGCATTGCCGGAAATGTCCTCCAGGGCCTCCCGCACCGTTTTGAGTTCCTCAATTAAGAAATCCCGGGCTCCAGGGTCTTTACGGTTCTGCGGGTAAATGAATGTGATAGAGCGGATATCCGGAACACCGGCGCGCCATGCCGAGTTCATGCCTCGGAAGGTATCGCAGATGATGGGCATAACCACTGCGGAAACATCTTTGTAAACGCCGGTCATTCCAAATTCCAGGCAGGAGCGCAGCAGAGAACAGGTGAAAATGGGGGAGTACTTCCCGGCCAGCTGAGGGTTGCACTGACCACCCCAAATGCCCATGGGCACCATACCCGCTGCCGTCACCAACGGCTGCGGAGTGTATATGGGAAAGCAGGCAATCACTTTTTCTCCGGCCTCCACATACTCCTTCACCAGCTTCTGCGGGTTCTTGCTGATTTCCTCAAATTGAGCAAGCAGACTTTTCACGTCAGCCATCACTGTTTCGCCTCCTTGTTGGTCTCCATCACGTCCACAAGGCTCTGCAAACGGGTTTCAAACTGTGCCTCGTTGAAGATGGTGGGGTCGGCCTGGTCGCCGTCAAAGAACACCACTGGAATGCCGCATTTTTCCTCCACAATTTCACGGCCGCAGGTCATGTGGTAGGTCATGAATTTACAGCTGCGGTTGATGTGGCAGAACATGCCGTCACACTGGAAATGGTTGGCCACATCCGCCCGTTTCCCCATCATGGTGGCGGTGTTTACCACATTGGTGGAAGAGAGCATATATTGCTCTGCCATCTCATCCAAGCTGCCCGGAGTGTAGTGCAGGCTCCAGGCGCCCACATATCCGTTGGTAACGCAGTTGACACCATACTTTTTCATGCTCTTGAGGTTGTAACCCAGGTTAGGCCAGCAGGCAATGCCCTCCCAGTCCACACGGAATTTCTGGGGCGTGGAACCAAAGGTGGTCGTGCCGTTGTCAATGTGCTCCTGAATCTCGCGCTTGAGTTGAAACAGTACTTCCGTGGTCTCCCGCCGGCCCCGGGCCACCACCATTGGCGCCATATAATTGAACAGGTCAAAGCCGTTCAGCGGCGAGGGGTTGCGGTCATTCATCATCACGCACTCGTCAAACAGCCGGGCGTTCTCCACCGAAATCTTTTGGATTTCCAGGAACTTATCCCAGTCAAATTTTTTGCCGAAAAACTCTTCCATCCGTTTGATGTTGTGCTCAATCTGTGAGCGGCCATAGGCGACCCAGTGGTTCGCGGGCTTGGCGTCCCCGTAATTGAACAGGCAGTCCTGCATAAAAATGGGGATATCCAGCTCACGGGACAGACACTCATACCATTTAAGCAGCTCAAAACAGCTGTTGGTCGCGCACAGCAAAAAGGTGGGGCGGGGCATTCGCTGGACCGCAGGCGGCTCGTAATTGGGGTCGCAGGCCATCTGGTGCGCCATGCCGATGCTGAGGCGGGCGTAGGAACAGATATCATTGGAATACCCCAGTTCTCCCTCCGATGTGGCGATAAAGCGGGGCGAGTCATGGCGGGCGGCCACGCCCGCCGCATTGTTTTCCGGATACAGCACCGGAATGTCGAAGGTGGCGCACAGCTCCTGGGGGAAGATTGACGTGGACCAGCCCACCGGCTCACCCTTCGCCTCTGCGTCCCACGCGGCCTGATAAATGCTGTCCACCAACGCGTTCAGCATGACGCGGGATTTAGGAAGCGGACGCTTGACTTTTTTGACTTCGGGTGTCTCACCCATAGTAAATCCTTCCTTTCATGTATGTTCAGCCTGTGTGTGATTCGCAGCTGCGCATATTGTGCAGGGCAAACAAAGCCGCGCCCAACGCTCCGGCCAGCTGGCAGTCCTCATGGACCTTGATATGGCAGCGGACCTCCTCTTCCAGCGAACGCACCAGCCCGCTGTTCAAGGCCACACCACCGCTCATGGCCACCTCGGGCTGGATGCCCACGCGCTGGACCAGAGATGCCACACGCCTGGCTACCGATTTATGTATCCCTGCGGCAATGTTTTCCAGGCTCATTTTAGCCGCCAGCTTTGAAATCACCTCAGACTCCGCGAAAACCGTGCAGGTACTGCTGATTTCAGCCGGTTCATCCGCCTGGAACGACAGACCGCTGAGGGCGGAAACCTCCACGTCCAGAACCTTGGCCATGGTATCAAGAAAACGTCCGGTTCCCGCCGCACACTTGTCGTTCATGACAAAATTCAACAGCTGGCCCTTGTCGCCAATACGCATCACCTTGATGTCCTGTCCGCCGATATCAATGATCGTCCGCGTACCGGGCAGCAGATGCGAAATTCCTTTGGCGTGACAGCTCAGTTCGCTCTTCTGGTCATTGATTCCCTCAAATGAGAATCGGCCATAGCCGGTAGCGGTAATCCAGGCAACATCATCCCGGGCAATACCAGCCAGCTCCATCACCTGCCCGAACACGCGCTCCGGGCCTGCCGTCCCCGTCCCTATGGGAACAGTCGCCTTGGCTTTCACTTGGCCGTTTTCGTCAAGAATCACCGCTTTGGACGCAGTAGAGCCAATGTCAATGCCGGCGGCAAACATCAGACCACTCCATTCTCCTGGAATTGGACCAGCTGCTCCTCCGTATAGCCCAGCAGGTCGCAGTACACTTCCTTATTGAACTTGCCCAGTGATTGGCCAGGCCACTTGATTTTGCCTGGGGTACCCAACATTTTCGGGCAGACGTTTTGCATTTTGATTTTCCCAAACTGTTCCGTCTCCACTTCGACAATATCCTCGCGGTACGCAAACTGCGGGTCCTCCATAATGTCCGCCACGTTATAAATTGGACAGGCGGGGATTCCCTCCCCCAAAATTTCCAGACCTTCCCGCATGGTAACGCCCAGCGCCCACTTGGCAAACTCAGCGTTGATCTCCTCCCGGTGGGCGGCACGGTCGATGGGAGTTTGATAATCCGGATGGTCGATCATATCCTGACGGCCGATCTGGTGCATACAGTCCTTATACAGCTTGTCCCCAGTGATGGAGAGGGCGATGTATTTCCCGTCCTTGGTAAGGAAATGACCGGAGGGCACGGTAACGGTGGTGCCGTTTCCGATCCGGGTACGGATAGTGCCGTCATAGGAATACTCCGCGATGATGGACTCCTGCAGGCGCAAAACAGACTCGGTCAGAGCACAATCAATCATCTGCCCCTCTCCTGAGCCGTTTACATCACGGTCATAGATGGCGAACATCACCGCCATGCAGCTGAACATGGCCGTATAGAAGTCGGCCACCGAAATACCCGGCTTTACCGGCGGGGTGTCGGGATATCCGGTGACCTCCAGAAAGCCGCCCAGCGCCAGACCCATCCGGTCAAATCCGGGGCGCGGCGCGTACGGGCCGGTACGGCCATAACCAGAGGCCACTGTATAAATAAGGCGCGGATTGCGTTTGTGGATCTCTTCCCAGGTAAAACCCAGTTTGGAAAACACACCGGGCCGGAAATTCTCAATCAAGACATCTGCCTTGTCGATCAAGCTCCACAGAATTTTCTTGCCCTCTTCGGTTTTGAGATTGAGGGTGACGTTTTCTTTGTTGCGTCCCTCTACAGTGTACCAGAGGTTTTTAATACGTCCCATACCGCGCATCAGGTCCCCCGTCTTTGGTGGTTCCACTTTGATAACACGGGCGCCAAAGTCGGCCAGCATGCTGCCGCACCAGGGACCGGCCACAATATTGCCGACCTCCACCACCTTCAGGCCCTCCAACGCTTGTCTTGACATACCGCTGCACTCCCTTTCCAAAATAATTGATTCTATTCGGTTCTTTGCTATTTTCCTTTGAATCGAGGCGGCCGCTTTTCACGGAACGCGGCGCTGCCCTCCGCATAGTCCTCCGTCTGAAAAAGCCGCAATCCAAGCTCACTCTCCAAAGCGAGCCCATCGGCAAGGCTCATATCGCTCCCCTCATACAGACAGCGTTTGAGCGCCTGGACAGAGAGAGGCCCCGCGCGGCAGATGCGCTGCGCTATTTCCAACGCAGAATCCATCAACCGCTCCTGGGGCACCACGCGGTTCACCAGCCCCATGGCAAGCGCTTCCCGGGCCTCCACCGTTTCCCCGGTCAGCAATATCTCCGCCGCGTGACTCATCCCCACCAGCCGTGGAAGCCGCTGGGTCCCCCCCAGGCGGGGAATCAACCCCAGATTTGGCTCCGGGAAGCGAAACGCGGCGGTATCCGCAGCAACGCGCAGGTCACAGGAAATCGCCAGCTCCGCACCGCCTCCAAAAGCCAAACCGTTTACCGCCGCAATCAATGGCTTGGTCACCGTCAGCCCCCGCATAGGGGTCCGGGGAAATCGCCACGGGCAGTCTGCTGTGGCTTTGACAAAGGGAAGCATTTCCCGCACATCCGCGCCTGAACAGAACGCCTTTTCGCCGGCGCCGGTAAAAATGCCCACGCGAAGCGATGGGTCTTCCATAAAATCAAGCAGGACAGCTTCCATCAACCGAAGCATTTCCGGCGTCAACGCGTTGTGCTTTTCCGGGCGGTTCAGGGTAAAAATTGCGGTCTGACCTTGCTTTTGGCAGGTTAACACGTCCATAGGTCCACTCCTCTCCATGCTGCTCACAAAGGTCGATCCATTCGCCCGCCGGAAACGCGGCGGGCGAATGGAAGCGGGTATAGATATGCGTTTTCAGTGACAGAGCTGCCCGGAGATAATCATGCGCTGAATCTGGTTGGTCCCCTCAAAAATTTGATAAATCTTGGCGTCGCGCATCAGCTTTTCAACAGGATACTCCCGGGAATATCCGTTTCCTCCCAGGACCTGTACGGCGTTTTGGGTCACGTACATAGCCGTATCACCTGCGTAGCATTTGGCGGAACAAACCAGCTTCTTATTCACAATGCCGGCGTCGGCGCACTTACAGGCGCCCCACACCATCTGGCGGGCAGCCTGGGTGCGCATCTCCATATCGGCCAGCAGGAAGCCGATGCCCTCGTGCTTCCAAATTGCCTTGCCAAACACCACACGGTCTTTGGCATAAGCCACCGCCTCGTCCAGCGCAGCCTGCGCCACACCCACGGCGGAAGCCGCGGTGCAGGGGCGGGAGTTATCGAGGATCTGCATGGCGATCTTGTAACCCTGGCCCTCTTCGCCCAGCATATATTTCTTGTTCAACACCATCTCATCGAAGAACAAGGAGTTGGTGTGTACACACCGGATGCCCATCTTGTCTTCATGTTCACCCACAGTGAAGCCCGGGGTGTCTTTCGGCAGCAGGAAAGCCGTAATGCCGCCTTTGGTCCCCTTTTCTTTGTCCGTCACCGCAAAAATGGTAATAATATCAGCGCAGTCCCCGTTGGTGATAAATGTCTTTCCGCCGTTGATGACGTAGTCGTCGCCAACTTTTCGGGCAGTGGTCTTCATGGAACCGGCGTCGGATCCGGTGGACTCCGTCAGGCCGAACGCCAACACGCCGCCCTGGACCATAAGGTCGGCCGCCCATTTTTTTTGCTCCTCGGTTCCGGCCAATTTGAGCGGCTCAAATCCAAAGCCAAATACCCGAGAGGCAAAACCGGAGTCGCCCCGCGCCAGCTCCTCACGGACAACGGCATAGCTGATGCAGTCCAAACCGAGTCCGCCATATTCCTCCGGAACAGTAACCAGGTGCAAGCCCATCTCGTAAGCGGTCTTTACCAAATCCTCCGGCACGGTGGCGGTTTTTTCCGCCTCACGGCAAATCGGCTTGACCTGGTTCTGGGCAAAATCCGCCACAAGATTGCGCAGGTCAACTTGGTCCTCCGTCAACATGAAATCGTAATCGCGCATAGACATGGTTTTTTCCTCCTGAACTATAAAAATTTAATTGAACACAAGCTTGTGTGTTTGGAGCTGTTGACGCAGCTTAAGGTTCACAGTTGAAATACAAAGGGGTATGTGATAACCGTCAGAGCGAGACAACCCAGCATCAGAATGGCGCCGATTTTTGTGTAATCCAGGAAACGGTAGCCTCCCTGCAGCGTCATGGTGACCGGCACCGTGGCGGTGGGCGTCAGGAACGCCAGATTGAGCGCCCAGATGATGACCATAATGACAGGCTTCGCTTCAAAGCCCAACGAGGCGCACATAGATATGGCGATTGGCCCCAGCATAGCCATGGTCGCGGTGGAACTCATCAGATTGCCCAGCAGAACGCTGATAAACGTGAACACCAGCAGCAACTGGAACATACTGATGCTCTCGCCCAGCAGTCCAATAAAGAAGTCCGCAATCAGCTGCCCCGCCCCGCTCTCTGAAATGCCTGCGGCAAATCCCAGCGAACCGGCCAATACCCATACTGTATTCCAGTCCATGCGGAGAAACAGGTTTTTGAGGGAAATACAGCCCGTCAGCACACACAACAGGGCGGCCGCCATTGCCACCGTGCCCACAGTCCAAATCCCTGTGACAAAACCCGCAACGGCAAAGACCAGGATACCTGCGGAGACAGCCATTTTGAAAACACTGTGTCCCTCCTGCCCATTCTCCTGCGCAGTAGAACCGCTCTCCTCATAGGTCTCTTCAAAATTGAACACTTTCTTTTGCAGCGTATAGCCGATGGTAGCATAAAACGCCACCATAAACAGCAGACGCGGAATGCTGCCCAGGGTCAAATCAAAAAAGCTCATGACCTCCAGGCCATTGTCGGACAGCAGTCCCTGCCCGATGACATTGGGCGTTGATCCGACCAGCGTCATACCTCCGCCCACATTGGCCGCAAACCCAATTGCCATATAGCTTCCTTTTTTTGTAATCTTTCCTTTGGAACTGGCCGCGGTTGCCGCCACCACCGGCATCATCATGGCGACTACTGCCGTATTGCTCAAAAAAGCAGAGAGCACCGCTGCCAGCACAACACAGACAATGATGAACAAACGCTCATTGGTGCCCACCATTTTGATGATTGTCGTACCCATTTTCTGAGCTACCCCCGTCTCAAACAGGGTTTCGCCAATAACTATGGAGCCCATGACCATCAAAGTCACATCGTTGGAAAAACCTGCGAACGCTTTTGAAAACGGAATGACGCCAAAAATACCCATGGCCAGCGCCGCAGCCACCGCTGTAACTGCCAGCGGAATTTTCCCCGTAGCAAACAGGATAATTGTGACAATCAAAATGAGCAACGCTATCGTTGAAGGAGCCAAAGCTTCCATTCCCCCTCTTGCTTATTTCTGAACATGTATGGGACCATTCTGTGTGGAACTCCCCGCCGCCGACTCAACGATACCGTATTTGCCTTGATTTGTCTATTTCAAAAACATTTTGCAATTGTTAATCATACTGTTAATATTTACTTCCGGTCTTTTGGAAAGCACACCAGCGCACGCCCCCTGCCATGCAGCCGAATCCAAGGCGCGGCAGTAACTCCAGACTTCTCTTTCCTATCGGCAGCCGGATGTCATGCAGTGGATATCCGCCGGCATCTGCAAAAAACGAGAGTGTTATTATTGTTTATCACAAGTTGGACAGATTGTTAATTTGTCAGGAAATGAAGCGTGTTTTTTTGGTGCACTTCTCATAAAGTACGGCACAAAAAATTGTTAAGATTGCAAAAAATTTAACAGAAAATTGCTCATTCGCCCAATTTGACACCAAACGAAATCGATGATAAGTTCCTTTTGCTGCGGGGAATACATGTATTGTGGGGGAGACGTCTCCCAGGAGATGAGCGATGCCTCATTCACCCGATTTTCAGCCAGGCGAAAGGAGAGAATCGATATGTCTTCAAGCACAATAGCCATTATTATAACTCTTTTAGCAATCGTTTCGTTTGTACTTGAACGAATTCCCCTGGCCATGACCGCGCTTATCGCATCGCTGGCCATGGGAATTCTACTCCCGGAGATGTCACTGGGCGACATCTATTCCGGTTTTTCCAGCACAACAGTGATGATGGTCGCCGGTATGTCCATCGTCGGCGACTCTTTATTCAAAACGGGCATGGCCAATAAAATCGGCAAGGCCATCGGTAATAGTCCCGCAGCAAAAAACGAGCGCGTGTTTTTGATTGTCGTGGTCATTTGCTGTACCATCATGTCCGCATTCCTTTCCAACTCGGGTACGATCGCTATGTGGATGCCCCTGATCGCCGCCTGCGCGGCGAAATCCAACGGTGTGATCCGCTCCAAAATGATTATCCTCGCGGCTGGTATCGCCTGCGCCGTGGGCGGTGCGGGGACTCTGGTGGGTTCCACCTCTCAGCAGACGGCTAACTCTGTCCTGATGGGCTATGAGGGCTTTGAAGACGGCTTGGGCCTGTTTGACCAGACCAAAGTCATGATCCCGCTGTGCCTGATTATGATTGTCTATTTTGCTACCATCGGCTACAGCCTGTGCAAAAAGGTTCTGAAGCCGGACTCCCCTGATTTCAACAAAGACAATTACTTTGCCGAACTGGCCGAGAACACCTCGTCGGATGAAACTGAAAAGATTCCCGCATGGAAAGGCAACCTGTCTCTGGCTGTGCTGGTTTTGTGCATCGTCGGCTTCATCATCACCGGCCAGGCTTGGGCCAAACCCTATCTGAATGTGGGCGTCATCGGCCTGCTTGGCGCCACTATTTTGATCACCACCGGCTGTATGCCCCTGAAAAAGACCCTGGCTGAAATGGACTGGAACACTCTGGTCATCCTGGCCGCCGCACAGGGTTTCGCCAAGGGTCTCGACGTCTCGGGCGGCGGCAAGGCCATCGCGGACTTCATCCTGAACTTGTTCGGAGGTCAAGCCGCTTCCACCGTGGTCTTGATGGCTGTGGGCGTTATTGTGACCACTGTGCTGACCAACTTTATGTCCAACACCGCGCTGGCCGCCATGATGACTCCAATTTACATTGAAATCGCCATGCAGCTGGGCATCAGCCCCATTCCCTTTGTCATCGCCATCGGCGCCGTCGCCACCAACCTGGCTTGCGCCACTCCTGTCGGCACCCCAGCCTGTACTCAGACGCTCCCTGCCGGCTACAAATATATGGATTATGTCAAAATCGGAGGGCCGCTCTGTATCATCCTGTGTATCGCGGCGGCTATTCTGTGTCCCATTATGTATTCCTTCTAATACCGTCGCCCAAAGGGAATTAGGGCTCGTTTGAAAATTGTTAACATACCCAAGCGGCGGCTCTTTTCCCGCCATACTTTTCCAATTTTCCTTGGAATACACCAAGTATTCCTGCGTCAAATTGGCTTCGTCTAGCGGAAAAATCTGTCACCGTTGGGCATATTTCCAATTTTCAAACAGCGCCTAACCGCCGCTGCGAAATTAAAAAAGCCGGCAGACACATTTATTCGTGTCTGCCGGCTTTCCATATATCAAGGCCAAGGTCCGAGATACCATTACAGCGCAGTCTCGGGATTTTTATAGTAGTCAATCAGGTAATCGCGAAATTGTATCACCAGTTTTGAGTGAGAAACGCCTGTTTTCCAAAAGATAGTCTGCATCCGGGGATTGGGCGGATATTTGACCCGGACCATTTTGACCGACGGCATATTAAGCGCCCGATATCCCAGCACACTGCTGAATCCAATGCCATAGCCGCTCTCAATCAATTGCGCCCGTAAGATATAATCGGACTCGGCTACAATACGCGGAATAAAGCCCGCCTGCTTGCAGGAATTTTCAAACCAGCTTCGAGAAGAAAAACCGCTGCCCAGCGCAATAAACGCTTCATTCCTGGCTTCAAACAGTGAAATCCAGTCAAGCTTGGCATAGGGATGGTCAAAGCTGACCAGTAAAACCGGAGGATCCTCAATGATAAACTGGTGCTCCCAGGCCTTATTGTCGATATCGTTTAAATCTGTAATAATGAGGTCGAACTTGTCCAGCACTTCCGGATCCTGCATATCAGTTGTGCTCAACGCTGAATGTTTGATTGTGCTGTTGGGATGTTCCTTCATAAATGCGCTGATGGACTTGACCCACAGCGATTGCGCAGAAACGCCGACCTTGATGATATTCTGCCGCACCGCCGTCGTTTTGGAAAACTCATGCTTGATATTGTCCAGCTCTGAAAAAATATTACACACATGGATATACAGAATCTTTCCATTTTCGTTCAGCTTAATCTTACGGCCCACACGGTCAAACAGCTCAACATTCAACTCATTCTCCAGCTTGGAGATGGTGGTGCTCAACGCCGGAGGAGAAATGTGGATTGCCTTTGCGGTATTCAGCAGGTGTTCATTTTCAGCCAGCAATTTGAAATAATACAGGTGCAGCAGCTGCATATTCGCGCCTCCTTAAAGGTCGGCTGCCCACTGAGGCAGCGAGTAAACCACGCAGTATTTTCTGAATGTATGCATTATTTTACCGCTTTTATTATATCACAATTGGGTGGAAATTCCAAGCACAATTTTAATAAATCGGTTCAAAAAGTTCCGAACTGATTCTTATAAGATTGAAAACAAAAACATATATGCCACGTAAGATGAGCAGATCTCCTATTCAACATTTTTGCTGGTCTCACTGAATATGCACCTGTCCATTATAATTTAGACATCTGCTGCCATACAAAAAAATCCGGCAAGGGTAGTATACCCCGCCGAATTTTTTTTGCGCAAACATCCCAGTTAAGGTTACTATGCCAACAAGCGTTCCAATAGCCCCATCAACTTAGGAACATTGATGGGTTTCGCAATATGGCCGTCCATCCCCGCCTCCAATGCCGCCTTCCGGTCCTCATCAAACGCATTGGCGGTCATGGCGATAATTGGGATCTCCGCTGTACCGGGTGAGTTCAGCTCTCTGATCTGACGAGTGGCCTCATAACCGTTCATAATGGGCATTTGAATATCCATCAGGATCAGATCATACTGCCCCGGCACAGCCTCCCTCATCCGCTCCACTGCGGCCTGGCCGTCGTCCGCCACATCCACCACAAAGCCGGAGCCTTGAAGAATTTCCACCGCAATTTCCTGGTTGAGTTCGTTGTCTTCCACCAAAAGAATCTTTTTTCCTTCAAAGGAGACGGGCTTCCCCAAAGCAGCCCCATCAGGCCGCTGGGCAGCAAAGGGTGACTCCAGCAGTTCCCTTAGCTCCGACAGGAAAATGGGCTTTGAACAAAATGCCGTCACCCCCGCATCCCTGGCCTCTTCCTCAATATCCGACCAATCGTAAGCAGTCAGTATAATAATGGGTTTTTCCTCGCCGATGATGGCCCGGATGCGCCGGACCACCTCAATTCCATTCATGTCCGGCATCAGCCAGTCAATGATGAAGACGGCATACTCATCGTTCTGCTCCTCCGCCAGCTTGGCCCGGAGTACCGCCTCCTTACCGGAGGTGGTCCAGTCCAGCCTCATACCAATGGTAGACAGCATTTTCGTCACGCTGGAACAGGTGTTGAAATCGTCGTCCGCCACCAGGGCCCGTAATCCCTTCAGCTCCGGAATTTCTTCCTGCCGCACCGGATTGGAACAGGTTTTGAGCTGCAAAGAGACGGTGAACGTGCTCCCTTTTCCCTCTTCGCTGACCACTGTAATGGTTCCGCCCATCATATCCACAATGTTTTTTGTAATCGCCATACCCAGCCCTGTGCCTTGGATGCCGCTGACGGTGCTGGTCCGTTCCCGCTCGAAGGGGTCAAACACGTGGGCCAAAAACTCCTGGCTCATGCCTATGCCGGTGTCCTTCACCTGGAATTCATACGAAGCCCAGCCCTCCAAGGCCGTCCCCTTCTGAATAACCCGGACGCTGACAATACCTCCGGGCATGGTGAATTTCATGGCGTTGCTCAACAGGTTAAGCAGCACCTGGTTCAGCCTGAGTTTGTCGCACAGCACATGCTCATTGACCACATCCGCCGTGTCAATGTAGAATTCCAGCTGCTTGGATGTGATGTCCGCCTGAACAATGGTCTTGAGGTCGTGCATAATCTCCGGCAGGGAGGTCTCTTTCTCCTCAATTTTAACCTTTCCGCTCTCAATTCGGCTCATGTCCAGCACATCGTTGATGAGACTGAGCAGATGATTGCTGGAAGTTGTGATCTTAGCCAGATAATCTTGAACCTGTTCCGTATTCTCGATGTGGGCGGCAGCCAAAGAGGTGAAGCCGATGATAGCGTTCATCGGTGTACGAATATCGTGGGACATATTGTTCAAGAAGGTGGTCTTGGCCCGGTTGGCATGCTGTGCCGCCGCCAAAGCGTCCTGAAGGTCCGTTTTCTGTTTTTCAAGCTGGGCTGCCATATTTTTCGCGTCATCCACATCCACAAACAGCCCCACAAAGGTAATGGGCGACCCATCCTCACGCCGGGACAGCCGTCCGGCGGCACGGAACCACCTCCAGCCGGCGTGCTTGGTGAACAAACGATACTCCACATCGTAAGCAGTCCCACCCGTGTAATCCTGAACCGCACCCCAATAAGCCCGAAGCACTCGGTCCCGGTCCTCATCGTGAAGCAGTTCCGACCAGGACTCCAACATATTGGGAAAGTCCTCCTCGCTCTCATACCCCAGCATATTCCGGAAGACATCCGACCAAGTGCAGCAGACCATCTCCGCATTCTCATCAAAATCCATGCTCCACAGCCCCGAACCCATAGCGGCATGAATCATGTCCATCGCGGTCTGCTGCCGTTCCACCTGAGCATAGGCGGCGCGGATGCGGTCCCCGTCCGCTTTTTCCTGGGCCAGCAAAGCCTGGGCGTTTTTTCTGGATTGGTGAATCAGCGCCAGAAACACCCCCAACATAGCCAGTACCGTAACAGCAATCTGAATTATACCCCGGCGCATCATTCCGGAACTGATGGAACTGATCTGGTCGCTGATCACATTATCCCGGATGAGAATTGTGAGCATCCAACTGCTGCCCTCCACCGGGATATAGCACAGGTCCTCATGTATGCCCTGATAGTGGAAAGATATTTGCCCCAGTCTGCCCATGTAAAAATCATCCGCCAGCTGCTGATAGCTGGAGCCGGAGTCCATCTCCGCCTCTTTCAGGGCGGACAGCAGGTTATGGCCCGAGGTGAGGTAGCCAAAGTTGTTGTCCGTCAAGCTTTCACCACTGCGGTGGTACAGGTTGCAATATGTCTCGTTGTCCCCTGTCTGCAGTGTAATGGAGCTGAGCATCTCACTGACGTTGAGCTGAATAAAACACACTTTTATCGGAACGCCCTGAAAAGATATTCCACTCACAGGAATGGCTAAAATGACTTGCTTGTGGGCTCCATAGAGGTTGGACATGCTGATCACCGGTCCGGTCACCTCATCAGAGAGAAAATCGTACCGGCTCAGGCCGGAGGTAGTGCTGTGCTGGGTGTAGACAATACCGTTTTCATCCACCAGAGCAAATTTGTTTACTCCATAAAGGGTCTGAACCCGGCCCAGAAAATGGCGCAATGTCTCCTGAGATTCCAGGTCGGAGGACTCCAGCACACTTATGGCGTTATTCATATGCTCAAAGTTGCTCTTCAGCTCCTCGGCCACCACCTGGGCTCTGCGCCCGGCCAGTTCCTCCAGATAAAACTCGCTCACCTGGGCCACTGCCTGGTCGGTGCCGATTCGGGTAGCATTGGACACCCACACTGTAGTAACCAACAGAACAGCTGCGATTAGAATTCCGCCCCAGATAGAGGGAACCACCGTCCGCCAATCCCGCTTTTTACCGATACTGTTTTGCTGTGACTGCTCCATGTCTCAATACCGCCATTCTCAGTCGACCATCCCATACAAGGTGCGCAGCATAGCCACTGCACTGTCCTGGTAGATGATCGTTGTGATTTCCTCTGTCTTTTCAGGGTACGCCTCTCCCGGAAGCAGGCCGTCGGCGATTTTCACCGCCACCTGAATGGTATCAAAACCGATGGAATAGCAGTCCTGGACGCCCAGAGCGTAAATCACTCCGTCCCTGAGATAGCCCAGCGCTTCCCTGTCATGATCCATCCCCACAATGACCACCTGATCCTGCCGTCCGGCTTCCACCACCGCCCGGGCCGCTCCCACCGGATTACTCATATTGCAGCACACAATACCCGCTAAGTCTTCATGCTCTTTCAAAAAGCCCTTGGTAAGTTCATAGGCGTTTTCCACCACATCCTCGTCGTACTCCACCGCCACAACCTCCATACCGGGATACTGGGCGATAACACTCTGCGCCCCCATCGCCCGGTCCTCATGGCAAGGCGCCCCCGGAGTGCCCACCAACACCGCCACTTTTCCCCTGCCCTCCAGTTTTGCGCACAGGGCCTGGGCCAAATCCGCTCCGTCTTCATAGTTGTGGGTGTTGCCTACATAGGCGATGCGTTTGGACCCCGCCTCTTTGGGAGAATCAGAGCTGGAAAAGGTCATGACCTTCTGTCCTCCGTCCACCAAAGTGTTAATAACCGGCGTGACCGCCTCCACATCCGCCACGTCCACGCCAACCACATCGAAGCCTCTCTCCTGCACCGCGTTCAGACGCTGAATCTGGTCCTGGGCGGAAGCCATGCTGGGGGCCAGATACTCATACCTGATAACCACGCCCCGCTCAGCGTATTGCTCCGCCGCATCCTCCATGCCCAAGGCCACTGCGTCCCACCAGGGATGGACCACTTTGTATGTAAAGTAAAAACTGTATTCCTTCTTCAGCGGTTCATAACCATCCAGTTTATGGTCAAAATGGACCGCTTCCGCCGTACTTGACTCTTGAGCCCCCTCAGGCGTGCTCCAAACCGGCTCTGTATCCGCCTCCGGCGATACCGAACTTTCACATCCGCACAGCCCCAGTGCACATCCGCAGCCCACCGCCGCCAGCACTGCCAATATAAACAGACGTTTTCTTTTAAATATCCTGTCAAACACAGCTGCGCAGTCCCCTTTCCCATTTGCGCTGTCCTCAGCATCTCTATTTGGATAAGCTTACCACATGGAGTTGGCGAAAACAAGTGTCAGAAGCTGTATCAAACAGCCAAAGCGCAGATTCACGGGCTAAAATTGTCGCTTGCACAAAAAAATCGCAGCAATATTTCCTATATTTCAAAATTCAGCAGAATTCAAGGGCAATTGAAACACAAAATGCGCCGGGGCCAGTAGCGCTTTTCAATCCTGTTTTCCTCAAGACATACGCGCCAGCCCTCCGGTCTCCGTAGAGACCGGAGGGCTGGTTTGGCGGCAGTTACGCCTCCGGTTCAGTCTCCGGCCAAGGTAAATTGGTCCACCAACTGCTTCAAGCTGGCCGCCTCGGCGGACAGCTCCTGGCTGGCCGCCGCGCTCTCTTCGGCGGTGGCGCTGTTGGTCTGTACCACACTGGAGATTTGGTCGATACCTTCGGTGACCTGAGCAATGGACTCCGTCTGGTTCTCCACTGCAGCCACCACAATGTCCATCTGGGTGGTCACATGACCGGCAAAAATGCTGGTCTGCTCTAGGGATTCGGTGACCCGCTCCACCGCTTGGCCCCCTTCGGTTACAGCGGCGATAGAACCCTCAATGAGCTCCTTTGTGGCCTTCGCCGCCTCATCGGATTTGGAGGCCAGATTGCGCACTTCATCGGCCACCACGGCAAAGCCCTTGCCCGCAGCCCCTGCCCGGGCTGCCTCCACTGCGGCGTTCAGCGCAAGGATGTTGGTCTGGAACGCGATATTTTCAATAGCGGCAATAATCTTTGAAATCTCCTGGGACGAGTTGGATATCTTTTCCATCGCCGCGTTCAGCCCTTTGACGTGTTCCACGCTGATGCCCAGCTGGCCCCCCGCCTGACCCACAAAACGGCCCGCCTCAGCCGCAGCGGCAGCGGTCTTTTTCGCGCTGGCCGAGATCTCATTGATGGTAGCTGCCAATTCCTCCACAGAACTGGCCTGCTCCATTGAACCCTCACTAAGCGTCTGGGCGCCGGTAGACACCTGGGCGCTGGCGGCGGACACCTGCTCAGCGGCGGCGTCAATCTGGCGCATTGTGCCGCTAAGCTCCGTCTTTAAATGGCGCATGGACAGTAGGATGCTCTGGAATTCTCCCACATAGGCGTCCTGGTGGACAGAGCGAACGTCGAAATTCTGTCCGGCCATCTCGGTGAGAAGATGGCCAATGTCGTTGATAATAATGTTCAGTCCCGCCACCATCTCCGCCGTGGAACGGGTAAGTTCCGCCGTCTCATCTTGGCCCACAACCTGGGGGACGGGCGACTTCAGGTCTCCCTCCACCAACAGTTTCATCCGCTCACAACAGGCCCGCATAGGTATGCTGATGTTGCTGGACAGCTTCAAAGCCACCACGATAGATGCCAAACTGGAGGCCACAATCACCAGCACATTAATCAGAATCCCCACATATGTATCGGTAAGATAGTCCTTTTTCATCGCGGTGACAGCCACGCTCCAGCCGTCTGTACCGCCCACCGGGGCATACGCCGCATACCGGGGACCGTCAGAGTCGTGAAAACTGCCGAACCCGTTTTTCCCCTGACGCATCTCCGCATGAATGGCGGCCAATTCTTTCAAAGAACGGTTGCTCTGAGCTTCCTGCTCCACATTTTGGGTTGTGATGGTCTCCAACGTGACATCGGCAATGGTGTCACCGCTTTTGTTGATCATGTAAGCCTTGCTGTTTTTGCTGACCTTAATGGAGGAGACAATATCGTTCAAGAAGGTCTCTGGCGGCACAAAGTAGACCACACCCACAATTCGGTTCCCCCGGATCCCGCGGTCATAGAGGGGGGCGGCCACGATGATAGACAGCTCCCCGGTAATTTTACTCACCAAAGGCTCGGACACGTAGACTGTGCCCTGCATGGCCTGCTGGACGTACTCTCGGTCGGAGTAGTCGTTTCCGTCAAAGATGCTGAGCCCATCGGCTCCGATGATGTTGCCCCGCTGGAAGCCGTGCATGGCCACCCGCTCGTCGATGATGGAACGCTTTTCCGACACCGACACTGTACCGTAAGACAGTTGGGGAATGCAGCCGGTATCCATGGCTACATTTTTATAGGCGGTCAGTTCCTGCTCTATGCGTTCCGCCGCCAACACCGCAGTCTCGCTCATCATTTGATCCACCGTAGCGATGGTGCTTCGGTAGTTAAGTGCAATACTGGTGGACCCCACCAGCACCAGCGCAATCAGGACCGTTGCCATCAGGCAAACCGTGATTTTTTTGCGGATACTTTTCATCTTTCTGCACCTCAAATTTTGAACTGGGCCGCATCCTTTTCCGAAAACAGCCAACTCTATTATATGAGGTGTGAAGTCCGCTTGTCAATGGGTTTGCAGCCATTTTTATCTTCAATTTACGCACTTTTTCCTTTTGGAAAATAAAGGAGGCAGCACAAACCGTTTCAGGCGTATGCACACACAGCGAGGGCCTGTGGGATCATTCCACAGGCCCCCGTTAAGCCGCTGTCAGAACAGCCTTTCAGCAACAGTTCAGTTTTATATTGCCTGCTTCGGCAACCATGGTTAACCGGTTCATTTTCACCGGAAAACCTCGATTAGAATTTTCTCTTTGTATTCGTCAGGGTCTCCCAAGCAGGGCGAACATATTCTTTTTATACGCCTCCACGCCAGGCTGATTGAAGGGGTTGACCCCCAGCACATGACCGCTGATGCCGCAAGACAGCTCAAAGAAATAGAACAGCTCACCTAAGGCATGGACATCCATCTTGTCCAACCGAAGCACCATGGAGGGGGCCCCGCCGTCCTTGTGGGCGGCCAAAGTCCCCTGGAAAGCCATCTCCCGGACGAAGCTCAAAGGCTTGCCCGCCAGATAGTTCAGGTTGTCCCCGTTGTCGTCACTGTACGGGATTGCAATATCGCAGCCGGTGTCATCCACATAGATGACGGTCTCAAACAGGTGTCGCTCACCGTCCTGGATATACTGACCCAGGGAGTGCAGGTCAGTGGTGAACTGGGCGGAAGCGGGGAAAATTCCCTTGCCGTCTTTTCCCTCGGACTCACCAAAGAGCTGCTTGAGCCACTCGCCCACAAAAGAATAGGAGGGTTCATAGGAGCAGAACAGCTCAATCTTCTTGCCCTGGCGGTAAAGCAGATTCCGGGCAGCCACATACTGCCAGACGGGATTGGACATGTCCCGCTTGTCAAAAGCGTTCATGGCGTCCCGAGCGCCGGCCATCAGGGTATCGATGTCCGTCCCTGCCACGGCAATGGGCAGCAACCCCACAGCGGACAGCACGGAGAAGCGGCCGCCCACGTCGTCCGGCACCACAAATGTCTCCCAGCCGTTGGAGTCAGCCAGGGTCTTGAGGGCCCCGCGGGCCTTGTCGGTGGTCGCATAAATGCGCTCATTGGCCTTCTCGCCATACTGCTTTACCAGCAGCTCCCGGAACACCCGGAAAGCCACGGCGGGCTCGGTGGTGCCACCGGATTTGGAAATCACGTTGATGGACCACTCACGGTCGTCGAGCTTCTTGATCACGCTATCCAGCTCATTAGGGCTGAGGGAACAGCCTACGAAGCAGATCTCGGGGCCGTCGGAGGGAAACACTTCCAGAGCGGCCCGAGCCCCCAGGTAGGACCCACCAATGCCGATGACCACCAGCACCTGGGAATCACGGCGGATTTTGGCTGCGGCCTTCTGGATGCGGGCAAATTCATCCTTGTCATAGGTTTCGGGCAGACGTACCCAGCCCACAAAATCGGAGCCGGGGGCGGCGGGGTCATAGAGTTTGGCGTGGGCGGCCTCCACTTCGGGAGCCATAGCATTGAGCTGCTCCTGGGAAACCACATCCTCCAGTTTGGACAAATCGAGCTTGAGCATAACGAACCACTCCTCAATTTAAAATTCTGCTGAGCCTTTACTACCGCATAATTGGGCGGTGAACGCGCTATTCCGCAAAAAACAGGGCTGCGCCGCCATAAATACCCGCATTATTACCCAACTGGGCCAGGGCAAAGCGCACATCGGCACAGGCAGCCAGAACATTGGCCTTGAACGCAACCTCGACAGGCCCCAGCAGGGCACTGCCTGCGGCAGACACGCCGCCGCCCAGCAAAATAATCTCTGGGTTGACCACACAGCTGACAGCCGCAGCCGCGTACCCCAGTGCGGCGGCGGCCTCCTTCACCACGGCCTGAGCGTTCTCATCTCCGGCAGCTGCCGCGTCGTACACGTCCTTAGCGCTGACCTTATCCATCTCCTTAAATGGAGAAAACTGCCGCGCCGCCCGAATGATACCGGTGGCAGAGGCGGTAACCTCCAGGCACCCCGTTTTGCCGCAGCCGCACTGCCAGTCCGTGTGGAAGGGAACGGGCATATGCCCCACCTCGCCGGCACCTCCGGACGCTCCTGCAATAATGTTGCCGTCACAGATGATGCCGCCGCCTACTCCGGTGCCCACAGTGAACAGCACCAGGTTTCGGCAGCCCTTTCCACCGCCCTGCCAGCTTTCGCCCAGAGCGGCCAGGTTGGCATCATTGGCCACCCGAACGGACATATCCGCCCGTCTGGACAGCTCCTTGCCAATGTCCACATCCATCCAGCCCAGATTGGCGCAGTGCACCACCCGGGCTTGGCCCACCACAGGGCCGGGCACACCCACTCCAGCACCCACACAGATGCAGTCGGGAAATGTGTCCAGCACCTGGCGCATATGGCCGGCAATGTCGTCAAAGGTGGCGCTCACATCCCGGAAGGTGGGAAATTCCCGCTTGTCCAGCAGGTCCCCTTCCCGGCTCACCAGCCCCAGTTTCACAGTGGTGCCGCCAATATCCACGCCAAAACAAACCTCTTTCACGCTCCAGACCTCCTCTTTATTGTGTGTCCGCCCTGCCAGGACGGCTTACTTGGTGTGCCAAATATTTTTCGCGTATTCGTCCACCGCCCGATCGGCGGAGAAGAAGCCCGCCTTGGCAGTATTCACCAGGGACATCTTGGTAAACCGGGTTTTGTCGCCATAGATGGAGGAAACATCCCGCTGGGCCCGGACATAGTCGTGGAAGTCGGCCAAACACATATAGGGGTCGGCGGGACCCTTGTGGTTGGTGGTCAAAGACCGAACGATATCATCAAAATGCATTCCGCCGATGCCGCCCATGAGCAGATCCATCACCGCCTTCAGCTCAGGGTCGTTGCGCACATAGTCCAAGGGATTGTAACCATTGCGCCACAGCTCGTTCACCTCGTCGGTTTTGAGACCGAACAAAACAATGTTGTCGTCTCCCACCTGCTCATGAATCTCTACGTTGGCGCCGTCCAGAGTACCCAAGGTCACCGCACCGTTGATCATCAGCTTCATATTACCGGTGCCGCTGGCCTCTTTCCCGGCGATGGAGATCTGCTCGGAGATCTCAGCGGCGGGAATGATCACCTCCGCCAGGGAGACATTGTAGTCCTCCATAAAGACCACCTTCAGTTTATCCTGAACATCCGGGTCATGGTTGACCATGTTGGACACAGAGATGATAAGCTGGATGATCTGCTTTGCCATAATATATCCAGCAGACGCCTTGGCGGCAAAGATAAAGGTCCGTGACTGGAAAGGCGCATGGGGGTTGGCCTTAATTTCCAAATACATATGCAGAATCTGGAGTACGTTAAGCAGTTGGCGCTTGTACTCGTGGAGGCGCTTGATCTGCACGTCAAACAGGGAACTGGGGTCCACCATGATACCATTGCGCTTCAGGATCAGGTCAGCCAGCCGCTTTTTATTGTCCAGCTTAATCTCCTGGAGCCTTTGCAGCACTTTATGGTCGTCCTTGTACTTCAGCAGCTTTTCCAGCTGAGTGGAATCGGTGGTAAAGCCGTCCCCGATCAGCTCTTTGAGCAGGGTGGTGAGCTCCGGGTTGGCCTGACACAGCCAGCGGCGATAGGCAATGCCATTGGTGACATTGCAGAAATGGTCCGGCTCCATCTGGTAATAGTCTCGGAAAATGGAGTTTGTCAAAATCTCTGAGTGAAGCTTGGACACACCGTTCACTTTATGGCAGGCGGACAGGCACAGGTTGGCCATGCGGATCTCATTCTTGCTGATAACCGCCATATACTCAATCTTGCCCATGTCGTTGCCGTAATAGCCATGGAGGTCAATGCGCAGGCGGCGGTCGATCTCCTGGACAATCTGGTACACCCGGGGGAGCAGCTGATGGAACAGGGACACATCCCAGCGCTCCAGAGCCTCGCTCATAACGGTATGGTTGGTGTAGGACAAGGTGCGGCAGGTGATATCCCAAGCCTTATCCCAGTTGTAATTGTACTCATCCACCAGCAGGCGCATCAGCTCCGGCACACACAAGGCGGGATGGGTATCGTTGATGTGGATAGACACCTTGTCGGGCAGATTGTCCAGATTCTTGTAAGTGCGCAGATGCTTTTTCAAGATGGTCTGGACAGAGGCGGACACCAGAAGGTACTGCTGGCGCAGGCGCAGGCGCTTACCCTCAATGTGGTCGTCAGCGGGGTACAAAACCTTGGAAATAACCTCCGCCATAGTATCTCCCTCCAGAGCCTTGGCATAATCGCCCCGGGAGAACGCGGACATGTCGAAACTGTTGGGGGATTTGGCTGACCACAGCACCAGAGGGTTGACCGCTTTACTTTCGTAACCGGAGATATACATGTCATTGGGTACCGCCATGACAGATTGGTAGTTCAGATGCTTCACCCGGTAAATCCCATTATCCTCCCAGCCATGAATATGGCCGCCGAAACGGACTTCCACCGCCTCGCTTTCATGGGGAACCAGCCACACATCGCCCATGCTCAGCCAGTCATCCGGAAATTCCATCTGCCAGCCGTCCACAATCTTCTGCTTAAAAATACCAAACTCGTACCGGATAGAGTAGCCCGTCATAGGCAGGTCCAGCGTGGATGCAGAATCCATATAACAGGAGGCCAGCCGGCCCAAACCGCCGTTGCCCAGCCCTGCGTCCGGCTCCATCTCATACAGAGCATGAATGTCCACACCGCACTTGGCCAGCGCTTTGGTAAAAATCTCCTCCAACCCTAAATTATACAGGTTGTTGCGCAAGGAGGTCCCCACCAAAAACTCCATGGACATGTAATAAACCTGCTTGCCCTGGTTCTTTTTATAGAACTCGGCGCTTTTGCTGGCCAGCATTCTGTTGACCACATAACAGAGGGCACGATACACCTGCTGGGGGGAGGCGCTCTCCATGGCACAGCCGTAACGCACCAGCAGAGTTTCCTCCAATTGGGAGATAATTTGTTTTTGATCCATACGATATACTGACTCCTTCTTGACCGGCAAAAGCCGGGGAATTGATGGAAAAAATCACAGCCCGCTCCCGCGGGCTGTGATCTCACGGGGCGCGATAACACGCCCTTACATTATAGCACACAAGTTAGAATTTTTGCACTATAATTTTTCACTTTTTTCATCTTTTGTGAAAAAGAAGAAAATCGAAGTGAAAATCAGAAAAAGATGGAGCTAATCAACCAAAGAGTGATAAATATCCCAGTATTCCTGTACAGAACGTTTCCAGGAACTGTCATAGGCCATAACACTCTTTTGCAGCGCGGTCCAGTGCTCCTTGTCACGGAACAATCCCTCGGCGCGACGCACGGCATCCAGCATGTCATGGGCGTTGTAGCTCTTGAAGGTAAAGCCGTTTCCCTCGCCGGTCTCAATGTTATAGGCAGGGACAGTGTCGAACAATCCGCCGGTCTCCCGGACGACGGGGATTGTGCCATACCGCATGGCGATGAGCTGCGTCAGGCCGCAGGGCTCCTGCTTAGAGGGCATCAGCACCAGGTCCGCCCCGGCGTAAGCCTGATGCGCCAGGGTGTTGTCAAATACGATGTTGGCGGACATCTTCGCGGGGAAATTGGCGGCATAGGCACGGAACATGTCCTCATACTGCCGCTCACCGGTGCCGATGATGACCAACTGAAGGTCGTCCCACATCAGGTCATCCATGACCGCCTGAACCAAATCCACGCCCTTATGGCCCACCAACCGAGTGATCATAATGGCCATAGGCGCCTCGTCCCGCACGGCCAGTCCCAGCCGCTCCTGGAGGAATTTCTTATTCTCCGCTTTTTTCTCCAGCTTCGACGCATCGAAATTGCTGTAAATCAGGGGGTCTGTGGCGGGGTTGAACACCTCGGTATCAATACCGTTGACCACACCGCTGAGTTTGTAGGCGTGCTGGCGCAGCACATCGTGGAGGCCGTGGGCATAATAGGGGTCCTGAATTTCAAAAGAGTAGGTCCGGGACACCGTGCTCACCCGGTCGCTGGTGTGGATCGCGGCCTTCATCAGGTTGGTGCATGTGTCAAAATGCATGGTGGGCTTCCAGTCCTCAGGCAGTCCCAGCACCTCGTCAACAAACTCGTCGGGGAAACGGCCCTGATACTCCATGTTGTGGATGGTAAACAAGGTCTTGATGGGCTGGTACTTCTCCACTTTCATATAGTGGGCGCGGAGGAACACGGGCACCAGAGAGGTCTGCCAGTCGTTGGCGTGGATCACATCGGGATACCAATCCAGGTACTGAAGGGCTTCCAGAATAGCTTTGGAGTAAAAAGCGAAGCGCTCGCCATCGTCATAGTGACCGTAGCAGCCGTCCCGGTAGAAGTAGTATTCATTGTCAATGAAATAGTACTGAAGCTTCTTTTTCTTGCTGACCGCCCGGAACAGCCCAGCATACACATTACGCCAAGACAGAGGGACGGAGAAATTAGTGATATACTCCAGCTCAAATTCCGGATTGTCTTTGATGGCTTTATAGTAGGGCAGGAAGACATACACCTCAGTATTAGGCGTCTCAGCCAGCGCCTTGGGGAGGGCGGCGGCCACGTCGCCCAAACCGCCGGTCTTGATAAAAGGCGCGGCTTCGCTGGTGGCTAATAAGATTTTCATACTGTTACTCCTTTGCGAATAACCACAGGGTTGGAATCCAGCCCCTTGAGCTGGGCGCCGTCGCTGATGGTAACCCATTTGTCCACGATAACGTTCTCCAAGCTGGCGCCCTCACCCACCACGCTGCCCTGCATGATGACACAGTTTTTGAGTTTGGCTCCCTTACCCACTTTTACGCCGCGGGACAGAACGCTATTCTCCACACTGCCGTCCACAAAGCAGCCGTCTGCGATCACGCAGCGGTCCACCTGGCACTCCAGGCCATAGTAGGCGGGAACTTCATCGGTGACACGGGTGTGGATGGGTCGGTCGCCCCTGAACAAGGCGGCGGATACGTCGTCGTCCAGGATGGCCAAACTGCTCTGGAAGTATTCATTCACATCCCGAACCCGCAAAACCTTGGTGTCCACCTCGTGGAGCTTGATGGTCAGACGGCCCCGGTTGAACTCATGCTGAATGAAGTCCCGCAGGAAGTCGTAGATGCCCCGGGAGGTGTAATCCCGAATGACGTTTATGAGCAGCTCCCGGGAGATGATCATGTGGCCCATGCTGGCGTAGTCTCCGGGTTTAGCGGGGCAATCCAGGGCGTAAGAAGTGACCCGGTGGTTGGCATCCGCTCTCATGACGGAAGCAAAGTTGAGCTGGGAAGCCTCCGTCTCTTTGGTGGCCAGCATGGTAATGTCACAGCCGCTGGCGATATGATCCTCCAGCGCGGTCCGGTAGTCGATGTTGCACAGCACATAGGCATCGGCCAGCAGGACGTAAGGCGTAGTGGAAATGGTCTCCAAGTAGTCCAAGGCGTTGCGCAACTCGTCCAGCTTACCCCTGCTTCCGCTGGTATGGGCGTCCTCAGTGGCGAAGGGGGGCAAAAGCTGGAGTCCGCCGTTCTTACGGTTCAGGTCCCACTCCTGGCTGTTGCTCAGGTGGTCCATCAGAGAGTGGTAATGCTGTTTAACCAGCACGCCCACGTTGAGAATGCCGGAGTTAACCATGTTGGACAACGCAAAGTCCACCAAACGATACCGTCCGCCGAAGGGGATTGCGGCCATGTTCCGGTCATAAGTAAAGGAATTCAGCGCGTCAGAATACATCTCAGAAAAAATAATACCAGTCATTTTCATGGTGGACACCCCCTTAAACAATTTCCTTGGGCTTGATGACGGAACCGGCGGCCACAGTCCGCTGGTGGCCTACCACAGCGATGCCCCAATCGCCGTCCAGGTAATTCTCCGGGCGTTCGCCGATTTTAGCGCCCTCCTCTACCACGCACTGCTCACCCACAATGCAGTAGCTCACATTGGCGCCTTTGCGAATGATGGTATTGGGCATGATCACCGCTCCGGTCACCACAGCGCCCTCTTCAATCTCACAGCCGGTGTACAGCACGGAATGCTCCACGCTGCCTCGAATGGTACAGCCCTCAGCCACAAAGGAGTTGGTCACCTTCGCTCCGCTGCCCATGCGGGTGGCAGGAGCGGAATAGTTTCGGGCATAGATGCGGAAACCGGGGTCCCGCATATTGATGGGGTCCTTGGGATCCAACAGGTCCATGTTGGCATCCCACAGGCTGTTGAGGGTACCCACATCCTTCCAATAGCCCTCGAAAGAATAGGCGTACATGGGACGGCCGTCCTTCAAGAAGTTGGGAATAATATTCTTGCCGAAATCGTTCTCGGACTCCGGGTCGGCTTCGTCAGCAATAAGATACTCCCGCAGCACCTTCCATGTGAAAATATAGATGCCCATGGAGGCCAGATTGCTTTTGGGCTGAGCGGGCTTCTCCTCAAAGTCCACGATGGCCCCGCTATCGTCGGTGCTCATGATGCCCATGCGGGTGGCCTCCTCCATGCTCACCGGCATGACGGCGATGGTGCACTCGGCCCCCTTCTCCTTGTGGAATTGGAGCATCTTGTTGTAATCCATCTTATAGATGTGGTCGCCGCCCAGCACCGCCACATACTCGGGATTGTAGCGGTCCACAAAGGCGATGTTCTGATAGATGGCGTTGGCGGTGCCCTTGTACCAGGACTCGGTCTTGGACTGGGTGTAGGGGGGCAGGACATGGGCCCCACCCCAGTTCCGGTTCAGGTCCCAAGGCTGGCCGTTTCCGATATAGTCGTTGAGTTCCAGAGGCTGGTACTGGGTGAGTACGCCCACGGTGTCGATGCCGGAGTTGACACAGTTGGACAGCGGAAAATCAATGATGCGGTACTTACCGCCGAAGGGCACCGCCGGCTTGGCAGTATCCTGGGTGAGCACATATAGACGGCTGCCTTGGCCGCCGGCCAGAAGCATGGCAATACACTCTTTTTTACGCTGGAACAAGTTGAACTCCCCTCTCAGAAATTAATTTTTAGGTATCGGCTTTTTTTGCGCGGGTTTTACGGACTGCTTTGGGCTTCTCCTCCCCGGCATTCGCTTTTTTCGCCCGAGTTTTGCCGGCGGGCTTGACCTCCTCAACAGTTTCCGCCTTGACCTTAGGGCTCCGTTTGGGTTTGACCGCCTCCGCAGCGGTGGTTTTCACGGTCTTGGCAGCTTTCTCCTTCGGTGTCTCCTCATCTGCCTCGTCCTTGGCGCCTCGAGCAGCGACCTTGCGCTCATAAAAAACGGTGGACATGGCGGGCAGCGTGAGCTCCACGGAATACTTCAGTCCGTGCATCTCCTCCTTCTTTGCCTTGACCGGGACCAGCGGGGTGCCCGCCCCGCCGTACTTGGTGTCGTCACTGGACAGCACCGGGACATAGGTACCCGCCTTGGGCACGCCGATTTTGTAGCCGGTCCGCTCCACAGGGCAGAAATTACATACCACAATGACCTCTTTCCCTTTGTCGTCAATTCGGCGGAAGGAGATGACACTCTGCTGCCAGTCGTCGCAGGAAATCCACTGGAAGCCCTGCCAGTCCACGTCGTTGTGCCACAGGGCGGGGTGGTCCAGATAGAAGCGGTTCAGGTCCCGGACATAGGATTGCATCTCGCGGTGCTTGTCGTACTCCAGCAGCATCCAGTCCAATTCCTTCTTCTCGTCCCATTCGATGAACTGGCCGAACTCACCGCCCATAAACAGCAGCTTTTTGCCCGGATGGGTCATCATATAGCCATAGAAAGCCCGCAGATTCTGGAACTTGTCACCGTAGTCCCCGGGCATCTTGTTCACCAGTGAGCATTTTCCGTGGACCACCTCGTCGTGGGACAGAGGGAGAACGAAATTCTCCGAGAACGCGTAGGTAAGAGAGAAGGTCAGGTTGTTGTGCTTGCCCTTACGGAACAGGGGGTCGGTGGACATGTAGTCCACCATGTCGTGCATCCAGCCCATGTTCCACTTGAAATTGAACCCCAGTCCGCCGTCATACCCCGGTTTTGTGACCATGGGGAAGGCGGTGGACTCCTCGGCCGTCATCATGACGGAAGGGTCAAAGGTGAGGGCGGCGGCGTTCATATCCCGCAGGAACTGTACTGCCTCCAGATTGATGTTCCCGCCGTCCTTATTGGGCCGCCACTCACCGCCCCGGCGGCCATAGTCCAGGTAGAGCATGGATGCCACTGCATCCACCCGGATGCCGTCGATGTGGAATTTGTCCAGCCAGTAAACCACATTGGAGATCAGGAAAGAGCGGACCTCATACCGGCCATAGTCAAAGATGCGGGTACCCCAATCGGGATGCTCCCGGCGCAGCGGGTCGGAGGGTTCGTAGCAGCAGTCACCGTCAAACTCAAACAGACCGCACTCGTCCCTGGGGAAGTGAGCACCCACCCAGTCGATGATGACGCCGATGCCCTCGGCGTGGCACATGTCCACAAACTTCATAAAATCGTGGGGCGTGCCGTACCGGGATGTGGGCGCATAGTAACCAGTGACCTGATAGCCCCAGGAAGGGTCATAAGGGTACTCACTGACAGGAAGCAGCTCCACGTGGGTGTACCCCATGTCCTTCAGATAGGGGATGAGCTGTTTGGCGCAGTCCACATAGGACAGGAAATTGCCGTCCTCATGCCGCCGCCAGGACCCCAGGTGCATCTCATAAATATTCACCGGGCTGCGCAACACGTCCTTCCGGCTCCGGGCTCGATGGTAAGCTCCGTCAGTCCACTCAAAGCCGTCCAGGTTGAACACCTTGCTGGCGTTGTCCGGTCGGGTCGCGGAATGGGTCGCATACGGGTCGGCCCGGAACACAAAAGTGCCGTCTGGGCGTTCAATATAAAATTTATACTCGTCATAGGTCTGAACGCCGGGGATAAACCGCTCCCAGATGGCGGGGGCGATGCGCTCCATGACAGGAGAATCCTTATCCCAGCCGTTAAAGCGTCCCAATACCCGCACACTTTTGGCGTGGGGGGCCCAAACCCGGAAAACATACCCGTCCTGACCGTCCGCCACTTGATGGTGGCAGCCCAGGAACTGGTAGGCATCGGTGCTGGTTCCGGCTGAGAATCGGGCGATGGCGTCGCTGAGTTGGTCTACTTTTTTTATCATAAGTGCCCTCCAAACCTCCGCCAACGTCGGCGGAAAATTCTGAGAAATTGGTTATCACGTGCTTTAAGCACGCAATGATGATATTTATTATAATCCCGTCCCAGGGCAAAGTCAAGGTGCACAAAAAATAATTGGAAAAGCAGAATGTTTATGTCGCTTTATGAGAAAATGCCGGAAATCCCTTGAAATATTGGAATGATATAGTGAAAATCCTGTATTCGGCACTATTTTGCTCATCGAAATGGAAGAAAGTCCCTGGCTCAAGAAAACACATAAAAATCCCCGCAGATATGGCCGCAGCCGCAAAAATTTTCCAGAGCTTTCGTTTGCGGTCAAAATTGCACGATATTCAAGGAATTGTCCTTCCAAAAAATACAAGTTCTCACAACAGTATCCTGCATATGCAAACCAGCATAAACAAAATGAGACGGGCCCGCGTAAGCGGGCCCGTCTCCGTCGTCTATTCTTCCTCGGTTTCAGCACTCTCAACCTCGCCGTCTATGGCGATGGACAGGACCTCGTCCTCCTCCTCATCGGCCTCATGCTCACCGCCGTCGGCTGTGGGTTCGTCATCCCCCTTCAAGTCGTCGGCCAGCACGGCCACCTCCCGGAAGCGCCCTTCGTCGTGGACCTCATCCTCAATCTCGTCCAGCTTGCGGTAGGCGGCAAGACCAGACCCTGCGGGAATCAGCTTGCCGATGATGACGTTCTCCTTCAACCCCAGCAGGTGGTCCACCTTGCCTCTGATCGCCGCCTCCGTGAGCACCTTGGTTGTCTCCTGGAAAGAAGCGGCGGACAGGAAGGACTCGGTAGCCAGAGATGCTTTCGTGATACCCAGCAGTAGCCGGGTGCAGGTGGGCAGCACCAGCTGTTCACCATCCTCCCGAGTCTCTCCCGCGGCAATGCGGGCACGGACCGCCGCACAGGCATCCCTGAACTCGATGATGTCGATGGTGGAACCGGACAGCAGATTGGAGTCTCCGGACTCCTCCACCCGTACCTTGCGCATCATCTGCCGGACAATGACCTCGATATGCTTGTCATTGATGTCCACGCCCTGCTGTCGGTAGGGCTTCTGGACCTCCTGAATCAGGTAGTTGTGCACCGCGTCCACACCCCGGATGCGCAGCACCTCGTGGGGGGACAGCGCACCGTCGGTGAGGCGCTGCCCTCTGGTCACCCGGTCGCCGGTCTTGACGCGGATGCCGGAGCTGTAAGGCACGGCGTAGGTGACCACCTCGCCGTCGTCGGCAGTAACCGTGAGGTTGCACAGGGTGGTCCGCTTGGTCTCCTCCACCGTGACAGTGCCGGAAATCTCTGCCAGCTGGGCCATCTTCTTGGGCTTGCGGGCCTCCAGCAGCTCTTCAACACGGGGCAGACCCTGGGTGATGTCGCCGCCTGCCACGCCGCCGGTGTGGAAAGTACGCATGGTCAGCTGGGTGCCCGGCTCGCCGATGGACTGGGCGGCGATGATGCCCACAGCCTCGCCCATACCCACAGGCTCGCTGAAGGCCAAGTTCATACCGTAGCACTTGGCACACACGCCGGAGTGGGCCTCGCAGGTGAGCACAGAGCGCACCTTGATGGCGGGCTTGCCGTCCGGTCCGGCCTGCTCAACGAGCTTCTTTTCGATGAACTGAGCCAGCTCACCGTCCACCAGGGTGTCCCGGCCCACCAGCACCTGACCGGTCTCGGCGTCCACAAGGTCCTCCGCCAGATAACGGCCCCGCAGGCGCTCCACCAGCAGCTCGATAACCTGGCCGTTCTCACCGATCTCGGACACGGTGATGCCGTCCTGGGTGCCGCAGTCGTCCTCCCGGATGATAACCTCCTGGGACACGTCCACCAAGCGGCGGGTCAGATAGCCCGAGTCGGCGGTACGCAGGGCGGTGTCGGCCATGCCCTTCCGGGCGCCTCTGGAGGAGATGAAGTACTCCAGCACCGACAGGCCCTCACGGAAGTTGGCCTTGATGGGGATCTCGATGGTACGGCCGGCGGTATCGGCCATCAGGCCGCGCATACCGGCCAGCTGACGAATCTGAGCCATGGAGCCGCGGGCGCCCGAGTCGGCCATCATGAAGATGGGGTTGTACTGGTCCATGGACTCCTGGAGGGCGTCGGTGACGTCCTTGGTGGTCTTCTCCCAGGCGGACACGGTGAGGCGGTAGCGCTCCTCGTTGGTGATAAGGCCCCGGCGATACTGCTTGTCGATGCGGACAATCTCCTTCTCGGTCTCACCGATCAGCTCATACTTCTTGGAGGGGACGGTCATGTCGGCGATGGCCACGGTGAGGGAGCCCACAGTGGAGTAGTGGTAGCCCAGGTCCTTAATGGCGTCCAGCATACCGGCGGAGGTGGTGAAGCCGTGGCGGGTGATGCACTTGTCGATAATCTTGCCCAGCATCTTCTTGCCGACCACCTCGTTGATCTCCAGGTCGAACATGGTGTCCGGGTCGGTGCGGTCCACAAAGCCCAGGTCCTGGGGGATGGCCTCGTTATAGATCATGCGGCCCACTGTGGTGGTAACCAGCTTGTGCCGCATCTCGCCGTCCACCTCCCGGAACATCCGCACCTGAATGGGGGTGTGGAGGGTGACCAGGCCGGCGTCGTAGGCCAGCATGGCCTCGTCCTTGTCGGCGAAAGCGTGGTTGACATCGCCCTCGTCCCGGGCGTAGGTGAGGTAGTAGGCGCCCAGAATCATGTCCTGAGAGGGGATGGTAACCGGGCCGCCGTCCTGGGGACGGAGCAGGTTGTTGGCGGACAGCATCAGCACCCGGGCCTCGGTCTGGGCCTCGGCGGACAGGGGGACGTGGACGGCCATCTGGTCGCCGTCGAAGTCGGCGTTAAAGGCGGTACACACCAGGGGGTGGAGCTTGATGGCCCGGCCCTCCACCAGCACCGGCTCGAAGGCCTGGATGCCCAGACGGTGCAGCGTGGGGGCGCGGTTGAGCATCACGGGGTGGTCCTTAATGACGAACTCCAGAGCGTCCCACACGGCGGCCTCGCCCTTTTCCACCATCTTCTTGGCGGCCTTGATGTTGTTGGCCAGGCCGTCGTCCACCAGCTTCTTCATGACGAAGGGGCGGAAGAGCTCGATGGCCATCTCCTTGGGCAGGCCGCACTGGTAAATCTTCAGAGAGGGGCCCACCACGATAACCGACCGGCCGGAGTAGTCCACCCGCTTGCCGAGGAGGTTCTGGCGGAAGCGGCCCTGCTTGCCCTTGAGCATGTCGCTCAGGGACTTGAGGGCCCGGTTGTTGGCGCCGGTGACCGCCCGGCCCCGGCGGCCGTTGTCGATGAGGGCGTCCACCGCCTCCTGGAGCATCCGCTTCTCGTTGCGGACAATGATGTCGGGGGCGTTGAGCTGGATCAGCCGCTTGAGACGGTTGTTCCGGTTGATAACCCGGCGATACAGGTCATTCAGGTCGGAGGAGGCGTACCGCCCGCCGTCCAGGGGGACCATAGGCCGAATCTCGGGGGGGATCACCGGCAGCACGTCGATAATCATCCACTCGGGCTTGTTGCCCGAGACCCGGAAGGCGTCCACCACCTCCAGCCGCTTGATGATCTTTACCTTCTTCTGGCCGGAGGCGTCTTTCAGTTCCTTGCGCAGCTGCTCGGACAGCTGATCCAGGTCAATTTGCTGGAGGAGCTTCTTCACAGCCTCGGCGCCCATGCCGGCATCAAAGTCGTCCTCGTACTTCTCCCGCATGTCCCGATACTCTTTTTCTGAGAGAATCTGGTTCTTGGATAGAGGGGAGAAGCCGGGGTCAATCACGATATAAGCGGCGAAGTACAGCACCTTTTCCAGGATGCGGGGGCTGATGTCCAGCAGCAGGCCCATCCGGGAGGGGATGCCCTTGAAGTACCAGATGTGGGATACGGGGGCGGCCAGCTCGATGTGACCCATCCGCTCCCGGCGGACCTTGGCCTTGGTAATCTCCACGCCGCAGCGGTCGCACACCTTGCCCTTGTACCGGATTTTCTTATACTTGCCGCAGTTACACTCCCAGTCCTTGGTGGGGCCAAAGATTTTTTCGCAGAACAGGCCCTCCTTCTCGGGCTTGAGGGTGCGGTAGTTGATGGTCTCCGGGCGCTTCACTTCGCCGAAGGACCATTCGCGGATCTGCTCGGGGGAGGCGATGCCAATTCGGATCGCGTCAAACTCAGCGTAGCTCATGCTTTGATCTCCTCCCTGTTTCAATTATAGTCGTCTTCGGCAAAGAGGGCGTCCTCGGAGCCCTCCTCAGCCGCTGCAAGGGCCAAATCGTCGTCGTCGCTGTCACCCTTGAAGGTGAAGCCGCCTGCGGAGGCGAAGTCGCTGTCGGCCTGATAGCTGCCGAAGTCGTCTTCCCGCTCGTAGTAGTTGTCCTGGACGGGCTGGTAGGTGTCCTCGTCCTCGTCCTTCAGCTCGATCTCAGCGCCGTCCTTGTCCAGCACCTTCATATCCAGACACAGGGACTGGAGCTCTTTAATAAGCACCTTGAAGGACTCGGGCACACCGGGCTTGGGCACGTTCAGGCCCTTGACGATGGCCTCGTAGGTCTTCACACGGCCGGTGACGTCGTCGGACTTCACCGTGAGAATTTCCTGGAGGGTGTAGGCCGCGCCGTAGGCCTCCAGAGCCCACACCTCCATCTCGCCGAAGCGCTGGCCGCCAAACTGGGCCTTGCCGCCCAAGGGCTGCTGGGTGACTAGGGAGTAGGGGCCGGTGGCACGGGCGTGAATCTTATCGTCCACCAGGTGGTGGAGCTTAAGGAAGTAGACGTAGCCCACGGTGACGGGGTTGTCGAACCGGCGGCCGGTGCGGCCGTCGTAGAGCCAGTTTTTGCCGTCGATGATGCGCAGGCGGCGCTCCCGCTGCCACTGGGCCACCTGGGCGGTGTCGCCCATCTCCTCGGCGGTGAGGGGACGCATCTCCTGGCCCTCCTCGCCGGCCAGATAGAGGGGCTTGCCGATAAGGGGCTCGTCCACGCCCACCTCCCGGGCCAGACCGGCCAGCTTCAGGCAGTCCTGAATGTCGGCCTCGGTGGCGCCGTTGAAGATGGGGGTGGCTACCTTCCAGCCCAGGGTCTTGGCGGCGTAGCCCAGATGGACCTCCAGCACCTGGCCGATGTTCATACGGGAGGGCACGCCCAGGGGGTTCAGCACGATGTCCAGGGGGGTGCCGTCGGGCAGGAAGGGCATATCCTCCTGGGGCAGGATGCGGGACACCACGCCCTTGTTGCCGTGGCGGCCGGCCATCTTATCGCCCACAGAGATTTTGCGCTTCTGGGCAATATACACACGGACCACCTGGTTGACGCCGGGGGACAGCTCCGCCCCCTCCTCCCTGCTGAACACCTTCACGTCCACCACGATGCCATACTCGCCGTGGGGCACCTTCAGGGAGGTATCCCGGGTCTCGTGGGCCTTCTCACCGAAGATGGCCCGGAGCAAGCGCTCCTCGGCGGTCATCTCGGTCTCGCCCTTGGGGGTGACCTTACCCACCAGGTAGTCGCCGGCGCGGACCTCCGCGCCCACCCGGATGATGCCCCGCTCGTCCAGGTCCTTCAGGGCATCCTCGCCCACGTTGGTGATGTCCCGGGTGATCTCCTCGGGACCCAGCTTGGTATCTCGGGCCTCGGTCTCGTACTCCTCAATGTGGATGGAGGTGAACACGTCCTCCTTCACCATCCGCTCATTGAGCAGGATAGCGTCCTCGTAGTTGTAGCCCTCCCAGGTCATGAAGCCCATGAGGATGTTCTTGCCCAGGGCGATCTCGCCGTTGGAGGTGGACTGGCCGTCGGCCAGGGTGTCCCGGGCCTGGACCCGGTCGCCCACCGACACGATGGGCCGCTGGTGGATGCAGGTGCCGTGGTTGGAGCGCTGGTACTTGGTGAGCTTGTAATCCTTCAGGCCAAGCCCGTCGTAGCGCACGGCGATGTGGGTGGCGTCCACGGCGGTGACCACGCCGTCCCCCTCGGCCAGCACGGCCACCTCGGAGTCCTGACAGTTCTTGTACTCCTGGCCGGTGGCTACGATGGGGGCCTCGGTGGTGAGCAGGGGCACGGCCTGGCGCTGCATGTTGGCGCCCATCAGGGCCCGGTTGGCGTCGTCGTTCTGGAGGAAGGGGATCTGGGCGGAGGCCACGGACACCATCATCTTGGGGGACACATCCACAAAATCCACCCGATCCCGGTCAACCTCAATAATTTCATTACGATGGCGGCAGGCCACACGGCGGTTGACCAGGAAGCCGTCCTCATCCACCGGCTCAGTGGCCTGGGCCACATTGAACTCGTCCTCTACGTCGGCGGTCATATACTCAATATCGCCGGTGACCCGAACGGCAATGCAGCGCCCACGCTCATCCAGCACCTTTTCCGTCCTGCGGTAGGGGGCCTCAATAAAGCCGTACCGGTTTACCCGGGCGTAGGAGGCCAGATAGGAGATCAGGCCGATGTTGGGACCTTCGGGGGTCTCGATGGGGCACAGCCGGCCGTAGTGGGAGTAATGGATATCACGCACGTCGAAGGAGGCCCGGTCGCGGCTCAAACCGCCGGGACCCAGCGCGGACAGGCGGCGTTTGTGGGTCAGCTCCGCCAAAGGATTCGTCTGGTCCATGAATTGGGACAAGGGACTGGAACCGAAAAACTCCTTGATGGCGGCAGTGACGGGCCGGATGTTGATGAGGCTCTGTGGCGTGACGATATCCAGGTCCTGAATGGTCATACGCTCCCGGATCACCCGCTCCATACGGGTGAAGCCGATGCGGAACTGGTTTTGCAGCAGCTCGCCCACACAGCGCAGACGCCGGTTACCCAGATGGTCGATGTCGTCCGGCACACCCACACCAAAAGCCAGACAGTTGAGGTAGTTGATGGACGCCATGATGTCGTCCACCGTGATATGCTTGGGAATAAGGTCGTCCATACGGTCATGGATAAGGTCGAAGAAATCCTCCTGGCTGAGGTTTTCCGCCTCCCGCTTCTCCAGCAGCTCGCGCAGCACCTTGCCGCACACCTTTTCGGTGATGCCCGCCTGGGCCGGGTCGAAGTCCACGAACTTGGACATATCCACCATCCCGTTGGAGAACACCTTTACCATATGCACGCCGGTGTGGAGGTCGTCCACCTCCACCACAGCCTCGTTGACACCCAGGTCGTCCAGCTCCCTGGCACGCTCCCGGGTGAGCACCTCGCCCGCCTCGGCCACGATCTCGCCGGTGGCGGGGTCGGCCACGGGGGCGCCCAGCTTCTGTCCGGACAGCCGGGTCCAGATGGCCAGCTTCTTATTGAACTTGTATCGGCCCACCCCGGACAGGTCGTACCGCCGGGGATCAAAGAACAGGGAGTTCATCAGGCTCTCGGCGGAATCCACTGTAGGGGGCTCGCCGGGGCGCAGCTTCCGGTAGATCTCCAGCATGGACTCCTCGTAGCTCTTGCAGGCGTCCTTTTCCAGAGTGGCCATGATGCGGGGGTCCTCGCCGAACAGGTCGATGATGCCCGCGTCGGTGCGGGGGCCGATGGCCCGGATGAGGCAGGTGACGGGCAGCTTGCGGTTTTTGTCGATGCGGACGTAGAACACGTCGGACAGATCGGTCTCATACTCCAGCCAGGCCCCCCGGTAGGGGATGACGGTGGCGGCGTAGGTGATGTTGTCCGCCTTGTCCGCGTTGCGGGCGAAGTACACGCCGGGGGAGCGCACCAGCTGGGACACGATGACACGCTCCGCGCCGTTGATGACGAAGGTGCCCGCGTCGGTCATGATGGGGAAGTCGCCCATGAAGATGGACTGCTCCTTGATCTCGTTGGTGGCTTTGTTGCGCAGGTGGACCTGCACCTTCATGGGGGCGGCGTAGGTCATGTCCTGGGCCTTGCACTCCTCGATGGTATACTTGGGGGGGTCGTCCATGGAGAAGCTGATGAAGGACAGCTCCAGGTTGCCCGCGTAGTCGGTGATGGAGTCCACGTCGTTGAATACCTCCTGGAGGCCCGTCTCCAGGAACCACTGGTAGGACTTCTTCTGGATCTCCAGGAGGTAGGGCATCTCCAAGATCTCCTCCGTGCGGGCGAAGCTCTTGCGGTGGGTCTTGCCGTACCAGACGTCTTTGACCGCTCTAGCCATATGCTCTTCACGCTCCACTTCGTAGATAATTCCGGGCTTGAGATTGACACGCCCGGGGCGGTTGTCAGGTTCTTGGAATTTCCTCTTGCGTTCTTTGTGCAAATCTGCTATACTCACAGTACTAGGTGGGAAGGGCTTTTTATGTCCACCTGTGTATAAAAGCAGTTTATGATACCATAATTGCCGTCCCGCGTCAAGAGAAATTTTGGCGGCAGGGCGTTTTTTTGTATCATTTTCCTTTTGCGGCAGAGGTGGAACGTTTGGAAAGATACGAGATGTTTGAATACGGCGCCGGTTTGGCCGCGGTCGTGGAGCTGGGCGCGGCGCTCAAGGCCCCCGGTTTTTCTGATATGCTCCCCGTTGCGCTGCTGCCTGTAACACTGTGCGCCGGGGTGGCCGTCTATTTCCACAGCAAGCTGCCGAAGGACAAGAAACGCCCGCTTTTCAGATGGCACCCGGTCTGGCTTTTCCTGTCTCTGCTGTTCCTCCAGGCCATGTTTCTCCTGGGATGCTTCCCAACACGTTAACGAGGAGCGGAGGCGAAACCCTTGAAGCGATACGAGACATACGAGCTTTGGCAAAATACCGCCCTGCTGCTCGGGCTGGCGGTGGTGTGTGCGGGCCTCAAGATCCCCGGCTTCTCCGCGGCGCTCCCCTTCGCCATGTTACCTTCCACGGTGTGCGCGGGGGTCGCCGCCCACCTCCACAGGAAGCTGCCGGAGGACAAAAAGCGCTCGCTTTTTAGTAGACTCCATCCGATGCGGTTATTTATCCCCTGGCTGATTGGAAATGCTGTGCTGTTCTTGCTGCCCCTCATAGAGCTCTGGCGGCGGTGAGCTTACATTATAACATAGAAAGGAACTGCCCATGAGAGAGTCCGTCTATCTTCTCCTCATCTGGCTGGGGGTGGCCAGCGCCCTGGCCTTTTTCCTCTTCGGCTGGGACAAGCTGCTGGCAAAACTCCACCGCCGCCGCATTCCCGAGGCGGCCCTGCTGGGCTGCGCGCTGCTGGGGGGAGCCGCCGGAGGGATGCTGGGCATGGCCCTGTTCCACCACAAGACCCGCAAGCCCCCCTTCCCCTGGTTCGTCCCCCTGTGCCTGTGCGGCCACGCCGCCCTGCTGGCCTGGGCCGCCTTGTGCCGGTGAGCCCCGCCCCCTACTATATATAGGAACGCAAAACCTGCCTGCCCTGCCGTTTTCCGGCGAGTCAGGCGGGTTTTTGTTTTTCCAGAAAATTTTGTTCAACTTCCTGTTGACAAGGGGCGCTTCCGGGGTTACAATAGCAATAGTTACAATTCAGTTACAAACAGTTACAATTTTTTGAGGAGGCGCTCATGGCTGAGAAATCCAACGTCCTGACCTACAAGGGTCATCCGCTGCGGCGAAAGGACAACCTGATTTATTACGGTTCCATGGCCGACAAGTACATCGTTATGATCCAGGTGATGAGCACCGAGAAGGACGGCTCCCTGGAGCTGGCCAACAAGGTTCACCTCCAGCTCCAGTTCACCGACCCCGACCTGAAGAGCCGGGACCGGGTGGTGAAAAAGAGCGACCTGCCCGACCTGTTCTCCGCCATCGACATGGGCTCCATCTGGCTGATGCGCGCGCTGGCCGGCAAGTGACGGCCGGCAATTGACCAAAAGAAAATTTTAATGGGGGTCATACCAATGAATTTAAAAGCGAAGGCGGTCAGGACTGTGGCCGCGGCCGGGGTTATCCTCTCCATGTGCACCGGTGTGGCGTTCGCCTCCATCGGCAGCGCCACGGTGAAGGCCGACTCCCTGCGCATGCGCAGCGGGGCGGGCACCGATTCCGCCACCATCGCCCAGGCCCCCAAGGGGACCCAGGTGGCTGTGGAGGAGGACGCGGGCAACGGCTGGTATAAGGTGACCTACAACGGCCAGACCGGGTTCATGTCCGGCGAGTGGCTCACCGTCACCCTGTCGGACGGCACCGTTATTGAGGACGAGCCCGCCCCCCAGGCTGAGGAGCCCCAGCAGCAGCGGGGCCTGGTCACCGCCAGCGTGCTCAACGTCCGCTCCGGCCCGGCCACTACATATGACAAGGTCTCCACCCTGAAGGCGGGCAGCGTGGTGGATATCGTCTCCGATTCCGGCGACGGCTGGTATCAGGTGGAGGGCGGCTATGTGTCCTCCGAGTACATCACCCTGGTGGGCGCCGACTACGAGGGCTCCAGTGCCCTGGGCGCCTCCGCCGCCGCCATGGCCAAGAGCCTGCTGGGCTGCCGCTACCGCTCCGGCGCCGCCGGCCCCAGCTCCTTCGACTGCTCCGGCCTGATGTACTACATCTACCGGCAGTTGGGCCACCCCATCGCCCGGGGCTCCTCCAGCCAGTATTACAACAGCGGCTACTTTGTCTCCACCGACGCCATGCAGCCCGGCGACCTGATCTTCTTCTTTGACCGCCGCTTCGACAGCTCCGGCGGCACCCTGCCCACCACCCACGTGGGCATGTATGTGGGCGACGGCCAGTTCATCCACGCCTCCACCACATCTTACCGGGTGCAGTACGACAGCATTTACGGCTACTACGCCCCCTATATCGTGGGCGCCAAGCGCATCGGCTGATTTTGGGACCAATCTTTTCCAACCGCCCGGCCAAACGGCCGGGCGGCCTTGTTCTTAATGGAAAATTATCATTTTGCCTCTTTACATTTTGCCTCGTCTGGGATAAAATAGGCGTAACGGAAAAAGGGGGTGCGCCCATTGAGCGACATGGATTACACGCGCAAATTCAACGTCAATTTAAACAAGGATGAGGAGATCCGCGCCATTCTGTCCTCCGTCTATAACTCTCTTCGGGAGAAGGGCTATAACCCCATCAACCAGATTGTGGGCTATATTCTCAGCGAGGACCCCACCTATATCACCAACCACAACAACGCCCGCACCCTGATCCGCCAGCTGGACCGGGACGAGCTGCTTCAGGTGCTGCTAAAGAGCTATCTCCACGAGAAATGAGGAGAGCGCCCGCGTCGAGCGGGCGTTCTTTTTATTAAGATTTGCGAAAGGGACCGTGTCATGAAGAGAACTGTATCACTGCTGCTGAGCGCCGCCCTGCTGCTGGGGCTGCTGTCCTCCTGTAAAGCTCCGGCAAAAGAGCCGGAGCCGTCCGCCGCCGAGCTTGCCGTCACGGACCTGGCCAGCTTGGCCTTTGACCACTCCGGCCGGGAGGATCAGGACGGCCTGGAGGGCCTGTACGCCGGAGAACACAAGGAAGAGCTGGAGGCATACGCTCAAAGCGCCTACCAGCTGGAGGACCCTTGGGAGGACATGGCGGTAATCCGGGCTGCAGGGGCCTCCGCCTTTGAGATCGCCGTGCTGCGCATGGAGGACGACGGCGCCGCCGTCCGGGCCGCCACCGCCTTCATGAACTACATCTCGGCCCGCCAGGGGGATTTTACCGGCTACGCCCCCGCCGAGGCCGACATGGCGGCCAACGGGGAGATTTTACAGGACGGACCCTACGCCGCCCTGTTCATCTGCCCGGACCCCAAGGGGGCCAGTGCCGCTGTGGAGGCGGCTCTCGACGGTGGGACGCTTTCCGTGCCGGGGCCTGAGGATTCCGTTCAGCCCATCACCGATGTGAAGGAGCTGCGGGACCTGCTGGCGTCCAACCAGGGGATGGACGGGGCGGAGCTGGTAAAGCTGGACGACGGCGACTCGGAGGCGCTGAACGCGTACGTGAGAGATGTCTACGGCTTGGCCCCGGACCAGTGGGAGGCGTGCGCCATCGCCCGGGACGAGGCCTCCGCCTTTGAGGTGGCGGTATTCCGAGTCCCATATGATTGGGATGTGATCAATGAGGCGGAGCATCGGCTGATCGAGTATTTGGACGTTAGGGAGGCGGAATTTGCCCCCGACACCGACCAGGCGAAGCTGCTGCACAGGGCCATCGCGGGGGAGGCCACAGGCGAGGTGCTGGGCGAGCGTATGGCCTATGTGGTCTTGGCGGCTTGCGGCGACGCGACTGGGGCGCTCAGCGCGTTTGCCGACGCGGCGGGCACCATGGGATACGGCTATTCCAGCCGTTACCGCTACCTGGACACCGACCCCAACTGGCCGGACCGCTGCGCGTTCACCCCGCCCAACAAGGACGACATGTCCCTTTACGACACCGCCGCCATCCGGGCTGCCTGGGAGAAGGGAGACCCGTCAGGGCTGTCCCAATATGACCGGGACATCTATAACCAGGCCGAAAAGGTGCTGAACAAAGCGGTCAAAGACGGCATGAGCGACTATGAGAAGGAGTTCTCCATCTACAGCTGGGTGGTCAACAGCGTGAACTATGACTGGACCCACCAGGACCACATGAAGGAGACCCCCAGAGAGTCCTTTACTCCCTACGGCGGGCTGGTGAACCATACGGCGGTGTGTCTGGGCTACGCTGCCACCTTCCAACTGCTGTGCGACCTGGCCGGGGTGGAGTGCGTTACCGTGCCCGGCGCGGCCTTTGAAAGCAGGGAGGACCATGGCTGGAATATGGTGCGTCTCAATGGCCAGTGGTACTGCGTGGACGTGACCTGGGATGCCAACCAGCGTGAGCAGGCGGGCCGGGGCAAGCCGGAGGATTGGAACTATTTCAACGTCACCAGCGACGACATGGCGGACAGCGACCATCAATGGGATTACGCCAACACCCCAGAGGCCACGGCCACGGACCATGGGCGCAGCTGAGCACGTAGAACGTTTTGGAGGGCCCCGTCCCAAGACGGGGCCCTCCAAAAAATATCGGGACGAAATGATAATTTCCTCTTTACAAATCTGTTTTTTCTGGTATAATAAATCCGTTGCAAATCACAGGGTTCGCAGTTCGGCTGGGAGCGCAAGCGGACCGGTTATATGCCCCACGTTTCGGGGGCGTAACTCGAATGGCTACCATTCGGTTCGCATCACATGAAAGAAAATCCTACAAAATTCGGCACGTAGCTCGTGTGCCGTCCATATGGGCGATTAGCTCAGCTGGGAGAGCGCAGCGTTCGCAACGCTGAGGTCGTGGGTTCGATCCCCATATCGTCCACCAT
>ERZ808028.226-NODE-226-length-56435-cov-17.760744_pt1 | contig 56435 bp, 45 predicted proteins | sample MGYA00380184_ERZ808028 | MGnify/ENA primary metagenome ERZ808028 (study PRJEB31490, sample SAMN06133397) | mouse gut metagenome | isolation source: J8_1 | host: mice | place: China: Chengdu | collected 2015-05 ... | reverse complement strand
GCGAGGTCATGCCCAACAACTGCCTGAATCCCGACGACTCCACCGCCGACACCAACAACGGCGTGGTGCTGCTGCCCGAGCGCGCCATCTTCAACGCCGACAACATGGATCAGTACGATTTCTAATTCAAGCCGGTCTGTCCTTAACAGGTCCGCAGGGGCTTGAGACGGGCGGAGCGGGGTTGAAAAATCCCGCTCCGCTCCCAAAAGAGCGCCGCCATCTGACGGCGCTCTTTTGGGAGCGGAGGGTATCCCTTCGCCGCTGACAATTTCACCAAATACAAGGAGGATATATTTATGGCTGATCTGGAAGGCTTGAAGGTCTCCAAGGACTATCACGTGGACGTCCCCTTCGCCAATCAAAAGGGCTTTTTCCTCAAGGGCATCAACAGCCTGGACTGGGGCATGAAGAAGCACATGGCCAACATCTTCAATCCGGAGAGCGGCAACACCGTCATGTTCGCCTTCGACCACGGCTATTTCATGGGCTCCACCGCGGGCCTGGAGCGGCTGGACCTGCTGCTGCCCCAGCTGGCTCCCTATGTGGACTGCTTTATGGGCACCCGGGGCGCCCTGCGCGCCTGCGTCCCCCCCGAGATCGTCAAGAGCGTGGCCCTGCGGGTCACCTCCGGCTCCTCCATGCTCCAGGACGATTTGAGCCACGAGGTGGTGGCGGTGGACATCGAGGACGCCATCCGCATGAACGCCGACTGCATGGCGGTGCAGACCTTCATCGGCGCCGACGGCCAGCTGTCCAGCCTGGACAACCTGAACAAGGTCATCAGCGCCGGCATGCGCTACTCCATCCCCACCATGGGCGTGTGCGCCGTGGGCAAGGACATGGCCCGCACCGACCGCTTCTTTAAGCTGGCCACCCGCATCATCGCCGAGATGGGGGTACAGGTGGTCAAGACCTATGACTGTGAGAACTTTGAGGAGGTTGTGGCGGCCTGCCCGGTGCCCATCGTGGTGGCGGGGGGCAAGAAGCTGTCCGAGCCCGACGCCCTGAAGCTGGCCTACGGCGTCATCCAGAAGGGGGCCCACGGCGTGGACATGGGCCGGAACATCTTCCAGAGCACCCATCCGGTGGCTATGGCCCAGGCGGTGTCCATGATCGTCCACAAGGGGGCCACCGACAAGGAGGCCCTGGAGTTCTTCCAGGACGAGGTCCACAAGTAAGAAAACTGACCGGAGGGAGGGGGAATGCGGTTGCGTTCCCCTCCTTTTTTCTATATAATAGGAGCGGTTTTCGCGTGATCGGAATTTTTTAGAAAAGCAGGAGGACGCTTATGGCTTTGCAGGTATTTCAAATGGTGCTGCCCATCGTCATTATGCTGGCGCTGGGCGTGGTGTGCCGCCGGAAAAACGTGTTTGACATGAACGGGCTGGCGGGGCTGAAGGCGGTGGTGGGGAATATCTGCCTGCCGGTGGTGCTGTTCAACGCCTTTTTCACCGCCAAATATTCCCTGTCCGTGGCGTTGATTTTTGTGCTGGTATACGCCGGGTTTGGGGCGGCGCTGGCCGCGGGCTTTGCCCTGCGGAAGCTGGCCGCTCCCCACGGCAAGTTCTTCCCCTTCCTGCTTGCCAGCGCGGAGGGCGGTATGCTGGGCTACGCCCTGTACGGGGTGCTCATGGGGGAGCAGTCCGGCTTCGCCGCCGTGGACCTGGGGCAGACCGTATTCGCTTACACCGCCTTTTTGGGCTTTTTGTCCCTCACCGACGGGAGCAAACCCACGGCCGGCGGGCTGGCGAAGAATATGCTCACCAATAAGAGCTGCGTGGGCATGGCCCTGGGCATCCTGCTGGGGGTGCTGGGGGTGGGCCGGTGGGTGCTGTCCGGCCCCGCCGCCGGGGTGGTGACCGGGACCATCTCCATGATTACCGCGCCCACCAGCGCCCTGGTGCTGCTGGTGGTGGGATATGAGCTGGACTTGGACAAATCCCTGCTGCGGCCGGTGGCGGTGACGGTGGTCTGCCGCCTGGCCATCATGGGGGCGTTGCTGGCGGCGGTGAGCTTTGTCCTGTTCCACATCATCCCCTACGACAAAAGCCTTCAGGTGGCTTTGATGATCCTTTACGCCCTGCCCGCGCCCTTCATCATCCCGTTGTTTGCCGACGTGGGGGAGGAGGGGAAGTACATCTCCACGGCCCTGTCGGCCCACACCATCTGCACAATCCTGCTGTTTGTGGCCATCGCGGTGTTCAGCGAATTAGGATAGGAGGTGGCGGCCGCCCGTGGGACCGCGACCCCGCCGCCCTGGAGGCCGTTACTCCACGGTGACGCTTTTGGCAAGATTCCTGGGCTTATCCACATCCAGCCCCCGGGCCACGCTGATGTAATACCCCAGCAGCTGGAGGGGGACCACCGCCAGCAGCCCGGTGAAGCAGGGGGCGGTCTTGGGGATGTAAACGGTGAAGTCCGCCGTGTCCTCCACGCTGTAGTGGCCGTAGCAGGTCAGCCCCATGAGATACGCCCCCCGGGCCTTGCACTCCGCCATGTTGCTGACGGTTTTCTCGTACAGTCCGCTCTGGGTGAGCACGCCGATGACCAGGGTGTTGTCCTCCACCAGGCTGATGGTGCCGTGCTTGAGCTCGCCCGCGGCGTAGGCCTCGCTGTGGATATAGCTGATCTCCTTCATTTTCAGGCTGCCCTCCAGGCTGACGGCGTAGTCCACCCCCCGGCCCAGGAAGAAGATGTCTCGGGCGCTGGCAAACTTGGCGGCGAACCACTGAATGCGCCCCTTGTCCTCCAGAACCCGGGTGATCTTGTCCGGGAGGGCGGCCAGCTCCCCGATATATTCCCCATACGTGTCCTCTGAGAGCTTCCCCCGGGCCCAAGCCAGCTGCACCGCCAGGGCGTACATGGCCATGAGCTGGGCGCTGTACGCCTTGGTGGTGGCCACGGAAATCTCCGGCCCGGCCAGGGTGTAGAGCACGTTGTCCGCCTCCCGGGCGATGGTGGAGCCCACCACGTTCACCACCGCCAGCGTCCCGGCGCCCCGCTTTTTGGCCTCCCGCAGGGCGGCCAGGCTGTCCGCCGTCTCGCCGGACTGGGAGATGACGATGACCAGGGCGTCCTGGTCCAGCAGCAGCTTCCGGTAGCGGAACTCGGAGGCCAGCTCCACCCGGACGGGGACCTCCGCCAGCTCCTCAATGATATATTGGGCGGCCATCCCCACGTGCCAGGCGGAGCCGCAGGCCGCGATGTGGATGGAGGAGATTTTTTGAAGTGCCTCCTGCGTCAGCCCCGCCTCGGACAGGTCCAGCCGCCCGTCCTTGAGCAGGCTGTTCAGGGTATCCCGCACCGCCGCGGGCTGCTCGTGGATCTCCTTGAGCATGAAGTGGGGGTAGCCGTCCTTTTCCGCCGCCTGGGCGTCCCAGGTGATCTGGGTGAGGGGGAGCTCCACCTCGTCGCCGTTGAGGTCGTAGAAGCGGGCCTGGCCGGGGCTGAGCCGGGCCGCCTGCTGATTGCCGATGTAGTACACGCTCCGGGTGTATTTGAGGATGGCGGGCACGTCGGAGGCCAGATAGGTCTCCCCGTCCGCCATGCCGATAATCATGGGGGAGTCCTTCCGGGCGGCGAAAATCTCCCCCGGGCAGTCCTTGAACATCAGCGCCAGGGCGTAGGAGCCCCGTATGCGCACCATGGCCCGGGTGAGGGCGTCCACCGGGCCCAGGCCGTACTTCTGGTAGTAGTAGTCCACCAGCTTCACCGCCACCTCGGTGTCGGTGTCGGAGTAGAAGGCGTATCCGTGGCGCTCCAGCTTGGCCCTCAGCTCGGCACAGTTCTCGATGATGCCGTTGTGGACGCCCACCACGCCGGACTCCACCGCCCCGGAGCCGGTGCCGGTGCAGTTGCCGCTGACATGGGGGTGGGCGTTGGTCTGGCTGGGGGCGCCGTGGGTGGCCCAGCGGGTGTGCCCGATGCCGCAGCAGCCCGCCAGGGCGTTCCCCCCGTCGGTCTTTTCCCACAAATTGCGCAGCTTGCCGGTGGCCTTCACCACCTCCGCCAGCCGTTCCCCGTCCCGGACGGCCAGCCCCGCCGAGTCATAGCCCCGGTACTCCAGCTTGGACAGGCCGTCCAGCAAAATGGGGGCGGCCTGCCGCCGCCCGGTAAAGCCCACGATTCCACACATGCTCTGCTCCTCCTTGACACGGGATGGATTTTGCTCTATTATATGCCTCCCCTATGCTCCTGTCAATTGATTCATGCCTGATTTTGCAAGTTGTAAATATATAACTTGCATAAAACGGCATTTGCCTCAGGACGAAACCTTGTAAAACGAAATAAAAAAATGTTGTATTGCAAAAATGCCTTGACTTTTTCGCTTTAACCGGCTATACTGACCACAGTTCAGGCGCGAACGACGGTGTTCCGACCCGGAAGGGGGAGGAGCGCCGCTTTTCATTTTTGGAGCGGCAGAAAGGGGATTTCATCATGGGCTACAGCAGAGAGGATATCATCCGCATGGTGCGGGAGGAGGACGTGAAGTTCATCCGCATGCAGTTCACCGACATCTTTGGGCAGCTGAAAAACGTGGCCATCACCGCCTCCCAAATCGAGAAGGCGGTGGACAACCAGATCATGATCGACGGCTCCTCCATCGAGGGGTTTGTGCGCATCAACGAGTCCGACCAGTATCTCTGGCCCGACCTGGACAGCTTTGTCATCTTCCCCTGGCGGCCCCAGCAGGGCAGGGTGGCCCGGCTCATCTGCGACGTACATAACCCGGACGGCACCCCCTTCGTGGGCGATCCCCGAGGGGTGCTGGAGCGGGTGCTGGAGAGGGCCCGGGCCATGGGCTACGACACCTTCAACGTGGGTCCCGAGGCGGAGTTCTTCCTGTTCCAGACCGACGAGGAGGGCAAGCCCACGACAAAAACCAACGACGAGGCGGGCTACTTTGACCTGGGCCCTCTGGACCACGGGGAGTCCACCCGGCGGGAGATCTGCCTGGCCCTGGAGGACATGGGCTACGAGATTGAGGCCAGCCACCACGAGGTGGCCCAGGGCCAGCACGAGATCGACTTCAAGTACTCCGACGCCCTCCAGTGCGCCGACAAGATCATGACCTTCAAGCTGGCCGTCAAGACCCTGGCCCAGAAAAACGGCCTCCACGCCACCTTCATGCCCAAGCCCATCTTCGGCATCAACGGCTCCGGCATGCACACCAACATGTCCCTGTTCCGGGGCGGGAAAAACGTGTTCTTTGACGAGAACGGCCCCAAGGGGCTGTCCAAGGAATGCCTGTCCTTCATCGCCGGCATCCTGACCCACATGAAGGGGATGGCCGCCGTCACCAACCCCCTGGTGAACTCCTACAAGCGGCTGGTGCCCGGCTATGAGGCCCCCTGCTACCTGGCCTGGTCCGCCTCCAACCGCTCCGCCCTTATCCGCATCCCCGCCGCACGGGGCCAGGCCACCCGGGTGGAGCTGCGCTGCCCCGACCCGGCCTGCAACCCCTACCTGTCCCTGGCGGTCTGCCTGGCCGCCGGGCTGGACGGCATTGAGAAGGGGATGACCCCGCCGGACGAGATCACCGAGAACATCTTCGCCATGTCCCCCGCGGTCCGGCGGCGCCGGGGCATCGAGGCCCTGCCCGGCTCCCTGGAGGAGGCTCTCATCGCCATGAAGAAGGACAAGCTGGTGATGGACACCCTGGGCCAGCACGTCAGCTCCCAGTACATCGCCGGCAAGGAGGCGGAGTGGGACGAGTACCGCACCCGGGTGTCCAGCTGGGAGCGGGACAAATACATGATGAACTACTGAGAAAACCTGTGTGCGGAGAGTGGGTGAGCGGCCATGCGCCAAGTGATCGTGGCCTTTGAGCGTCCGTCCAACTGCGACCGCCTCCGGGAGGCGCTGGAGAGCACCGGAGAGTTTACCTGCCTGATCTGCCGCAGCGCCGCCCAGGTGAAGCGGGCGGTGGGCAAGCTGCGGGTGGACTTGGTGGTGTGCGGCTTCAAGCTGACCGACGAGAGCTGCGAGTCGCTCTACTACGACCTGCCCCAGCGCTGCGCCATGCTGATGGTGGCCCCCCAGGCCCAGCTGGAGCTGTGCGCCGCGGCGGGGGTGCTCAAGCTGCCCGCCCCGGTGGGCCGGGGGGCGCTGCTGGCCTCGGTGCGCCTGCTGGCCCAGCTGACCCAGGCTCGGGAGGCCCCCGTCCGTCGTACCCAGGTGGAGCGGGAGCTGGTGGAGCGGGCCAAGGGGCTGCTGATGGAGAGCGGCGGCATGACCGAGGAGCAGGCCCACCGCTTCCTCCAGAAGCGGAGCATGGACCGGGGCGCCCGCATGGCGGACACCGCGCGGCAGGTACTGGACGAGATGACACCGGGCAGAGACGCCTGACGGAAGGGGACGGCGGCGCTTGTGCCGCCGTCCCCTTTTGATCCCCCTTGAAAAGAGGTCATGACCATGAGAGACGATAAAACGCGGCCCGCCCCCCTCTACGACCCCCGGTTTGAGCACGACGCCTGCGGCATCGGGGCGGTGGTGGACATCAAGGGCCGGAAAAGCCACCGGACGGTGGACGACGCGCTGAGCATCGTGGAGAAGCTGGAGCACCGGGCGGGCAAGGACGCCGAGGGCCAGACGGGCGACGGCGTGGGCATCCTCCTGCAGATCTCCCACGGGTTCTTCGCCCGGGAGGCGGAGAAGGGCGGCTTCGCCCTGGGCGGGGAGCGAGACTACGGAGTGGGCATGTTCTTCTTCCCCCAGGACGCCCTGCGCCGGGCGCAGGCCAAGAAGATGTTCGAGCTCATCGTGGAGCGGGAGGGGATGGAGTTTTTGGGCTGGCGGGAGGTGCCCGTCCGTCGGTCGGTGCTGGGCCGGAAGGCGCTGGACAAGATGCCCTGCATCGTCCAGGGCTTCGTCCGCCGCCCGGAGGGGCTGGCCCGGGGGCTGGAGTTCGACCGCCGCCTGTACATCGCCCGGCGGGAGTTCGAGCAGTCCAGCGGGGACACCTACGTGGCCTCCCTGTCCAGCCGGACCATCGTGTACAAGGGCATGTTCCTGGTGGGCCAGCTGCGGCGGTTCTACCCGGACCTCCAGGACGAGGACTATGTGTCGGCCATCGCCCTGGTCCACTCCCGATTCTCCACCAACACCAACCCCTCCTGGGAGCGGGCCCACCCCAACCGCCTCATCCTCCACAACGGGGAGATCAACACCATCCGGGGCAACGCCGACCGGATGCTGGCCCGGGAGGAGACCATGCGCTCCCCGGTGTGGGAGGGGGACATGGACAAAGTGTTCCCGGTGGTGGACGTGAACGGGTCAGACTCGGCCATGCTGGACAACACCCTGGAATTTCTGGTGATGAGCGGGATGGAGCTGCCCTTGGCGGTGATGGTGTGCGTCCCCGAGCCCTGGATGAACGACGAAAATCTGTCCCGGGCCCGGCGGGACCTGTACCAGTACTACGCCGCCATGATGGAGCCCTGGGACGGCCCGGCGGCCATCCTGTTCTCCGACGGCGACCAGGTGGGGGCGGTGCTGGACCGCAACGGCCTGCGCCCCGCCCGGTACTATGTCACCGACGATGATCGGCTGGTTTTGTCCTCCGAGGTGGGGGTGCTGGACCTGGACCCCGCCCATATCCTGTGCAAGTCCCGGCTGGAGCCGGGGAAAATGCTGCTGGTGGACACCGTCCAGGGCCGGATTGTCGGGGACGACGAGCTCAAGGAGGGCTTCGCCGCCCGGAACCCCTACGGCGAGTGGCTGGACCGGAGCCTGGTCCACCTCAGGGACCTGCCGGTTCCCAACCACCGGGTGGAGACCTACGCCCCCCGGCGCCGGGCCCAGGCGCAGAAGGCCTTCGGCTACACCTGGGAGGACGTGAAGGACGCTATCCTGCCCATGGCCCGCACGGGGGCGGAGCCCACCGCGGCCATGGGGGCGGATATCCCCCTGGCGGTGCTGGACCGCCGGGACCGGCCCCTGTTCGACTACTTCCGCCAGCTCTTCGCCCAGGTGACCAACCCGCCCATCGACGCCATCCGGGAGGAGGTCGTCACCGACACCACCGTCTACGTGGGCGACGACGGCAACCTGCTGGAGGAGCGGGAGTCAAACTGCCGGGTGCTCCAGATCCACAACCCCATCCTCACCTCGGTGGATTTGATGAAGATCAGGAGCATGGACCGCCCCGGCTTCCAGGTGGAGACGGTGTCCCTGCTCTACTTCAAAAGCATGCCCCTGGAGCGGGCGCTGGACCAGATGAAGATCGCCGCCGACCGGGCCTACCGCCAGGGCGCCAACATCATCATCCTGTCCGACCGGGGGGTGGATGAGAACCACGCGGCCATCCCCTCCCTGCTGGCGGTGTCCGCCCTGGAGCAGCAGCTTGTGCGCACCCGCAAGCGCACGGCGGTGTCCGTGATTCTGGAGTCCGGCGAGCCCCGGGAGGTCCACCATTTCGCCGCTCTGCTGGGCTACGGGGCCCGGGCGGTCAACCCCTATCTGGCCCAGGAGACCATCGGCCAGCTCATCGAGGAGGGCCTGCTGGACAAGGACTTCGGCGCGGCGGTGGACGATTATAATAAAGCCGTCCTCAAGGGCATTGTGAGGATCGCCTCCAAAATGGGTGTTTCCACCCTCCAGTCCTACCAGTCCGCCCAGATCTTCGAGGCGGTGGGCATCGCCAAGGACGTGGTGGACGAGTACTTCACCAACACCATCTCCCGGGTGGGGGGCATCGGGCTGTCGGATATCGAGCGGATGGTGGACCGGAACCACTCCAGGGCCTTCGACCCCCTGGGGCTGGAGGTGGACCTCACCCTGGACTCGGCGGGGACCCACAAGGCCCGCTCGGGGCGGGAGGACCATATGTATAACCCCCAAACGATCCATCTGCTTCAGCAGGCCGCCCGCACGGGGGATTACATCCTATTTAAGAAATACTCCGCCCTGGTGGACGACGAGAGCTCCCCCCACACCCTCCGGGGTCTGATGGAGATGAAATACGCCGACGATCCCATCCCCCTGGACGAGGTGGAGAGCGTAGAGTCCATCGTCAAGCGCTTCAAGACCGGGGCCATGAGCTACGGCTCCATCTCCCAGGAGGCCCACGAGTGCCTGGCCCAGGCCATGAACCTGCTGGGAGGCAAGTCCAACTCCGGCGAGGGGGGCGAGCGCCCCGAGCGGCTGCACAGCGACCGCTGCTCCGCCATCAAGCAGGTGGCCTCCGGGCGGTTTGGTGTCACCAGCCAGTACCTGGTGAGCGCCCAGGAGATCCAGATCAAAATGGCCCAGGGGGCCAAGCCCGGCGAGGGGGGACACCTGCCGGGGAAAAAGGTCTACCCCTGGATCGCCAAGACCCGGTACTCCACCCCCGGGGTGGCGCTGATCTCCCCGCCCCCCCACCACGACATCTACTCCATTGAGGACCTGGCCCAGCTCATCTTTGACCTGAAAAACGCCAACCGCCGGGCCCGCATCTCCGTCAAGCTGGTGAGCGAGGCGGGTGTGGGCACGGTGGCGGCGGGGGTGGCCAAGGCGGGGGCCCAGGTGGTGCTCATCTCCGGCTGGGACGGGGGCACCGGGGCCGCCCCCCGCACTTCCATCCACCACGCCGGCCTGCCCTGGGAGCTGGGGCTGGCGGAGGCCCACCAGACCCTGATCCAGAACGGCCTGCGCTCCCGGGTGGTACTGGAGACCGACGGCAAGCTGATGACCGGCCGGGACGTCGCCATCGCCTGCATGCTGGGGGCGGAGGAGTTCGGCTTCGCCACCGCGCCTCTGATCACCCTGGGCTGTGTCATGATGCGGGTGTGCAATCTGGACACCTGCCCCGTAGGGGTAGCCACCCAGAACCCCGAGCTGCGCAAGCGCTTCCAAGGGAAACCGGAATACGTGGTCAATTTTATGCGCTTCATTGCCCAGGAGCTGCGGGAGCACATGGCAAAATTGGGTGTGCGCACGGTGGAGGAGCTGGTGGGCCGTACCGACCTGTTGAAACAGAGGGAGAACGCCGTCAGCGACCGGGCCGCCGCCGTGGACCTATCCGCCATTCTAGGCAATCCCTATGTGGGCGAGGGTTATAAGACCCATTTCGACCCCGCCGATGTGTTTGATTTTCAATTGGAAAAGACGGTGGACCAGTCCGTCCTGCTGGAAAAAATGGGCTCCGCCCTGAAAAAGGGGAGACCGGCCCGGATTTCCCTGCCCGTCACCTCCACCGACCGGGCGGTGGGCACCATGTTCGGCTCGGAGCTCACCCGTCTCCACGGTCAGGGGCTGGCGGAGGATACCTTTACCGTCCGCTGTACCGGCGGGGGCGGGCAGTCCTTCGGAGCCTTTCTCCCCCGGGGGCTCACCCTGGAGCTGGAGGGGGACGCCAACGACTATCTGGGCAAGGGGCTGTCCGGCGGCAAGCTGGTGGTCTACCCGCCCAAATCCGCCCGGTTTCGGGCGCAGGACAACGTCATCATCGGCAACGTGGCCCTGTACGGCGCCACCTCCGGCAAGGCCTTCATCGCGGGGCGGGCCGGAGAGCGCTTTTGCGTGCGCAACTCCGGGGCCGTGGCCGTGGTGGAGGGCGTGGGCGGCCACGGCTGCGAGTACATGACCGGAGGCCGGGTGGTGGTGCTGGGGGAGACGGGCAAAAACTTCGCCGCCGGCATGAGCGGTGGGGTGGCCTACGTCTGGGACCCCCGGCGGGACCTGTACTTGCGCTTGAACAAGGAACTGGTGTCCCTGGAGCCGGTGACCGAAAAGCACGACCTGGAGGAGCTGCGCTCGCTGATTGCCCAGCACGTAGAGGCAACCGGCTCGGAAAAGGGCCGGGCCATCCTAGAGGATTTTGAGCACAGCGCGGCCCAGTTCAAGAAGGTCCTGCCCCGGGACTACGGCCGGATGCTTCGGGCCATGGCCCGGTGCGAGGAGCGGGGCCTGAGCCGCGACGAGGCGGAGATGGAAGCGTTTTATTCCGTGACGGGAGGGAAATAATCATGGGAAAGCCCACTGGATTTTTAGAATTTTCCCGGCAGGGCCGCCCCGCCCAGCCGCCGCTGGAGCGTATCCGACACTGGAACGAGTTCCACCCCATGCTTCCGGAGGAGGAGCGGCGGCGCCAGGCGGCCCGGTGCATGGAGTGCGGCGTGCCCTTCTGCCAGTCCGGGGTGGAGCTGGGGGGCATGTTCACCGGCTGTCCCCTCCACAACCTGGTACCGGAGTGGAACGATTTGACGTACACTGGAAATCTGGACCAGGCCCTGGCCCGCCTGACCAAGACCAACAGCTTCCCGGAGTTCACAGGCCGGGTGTGCCCCGCCCTGTGCGAGGCGGCTTGCACCTGCGGGCTGAACGGGGAGCCGGTCACTGTCCGGGACAACGAGCTTGCCATCATCGAGGCGGGCTTTGCCTCCGGGCTGATGGCTCCCCGCCCTCCCGCCGCGCGCACGGGTAAGCGGGTGGCGGTGGTGGGGTCCGGCCCGGCGGGGCTGGCCGCCGCCCAGCGGCTGGGCCGCCGGGGGCACTGTGTCACCGTATTCGAGCGGGAGAACCGTCCCGGCGGCCTGCTCATGTACGGCATCCCCAACATGAAGCTGGAAAAGGGCGTGGTCCGGCGCCGGGTGGAGCTGATGGAGGCGGAGGGGGTGGAGTTCCACACCGGCTGCGACGTGGGCCGGGATATCTCCCCCCAGGAGCTGCTGGACCGGTTCGACGCGGTGGTCCTGTGCTGCGGCGCGAAAAAGCCCCGGCCCCTGGCCGCCGCCGACGGGGTGGAGGGTGTGTACTACGCCGTGGACTACCTCACCGCCGCCACAAAAGCCCTGCTGGACGGCAAGCCTCCCATTGACGCCGCCGGAAAGGACGTAGTGATCGTGGGCGGCGGCGACACGGGTAACGACTGCGTGGGCACCGCTCTCCGCCAGGGGTGCCGGTCGGTGGTGCAGCTGGAGATGCTGCCCAAGGCCCCGGACCGGCGGGGGGAAAACAACCCCTGGCCCCAGTGGCCCAAAATTTGCAAGACGGATTACGGACAGGAGGAGGCCATCGCGGTGTTCGGGGCCGACCCCCGGAGGTATCAGACCACGGTGAAGAAGTGCCGGAGGGACGAGGGCGGGGCGCTGTCCTCCCTCGTCACCGTCCGGCTGGAGCCAAAAACGGAGGACGGGCGGCGCTTCATGGCGGAGGTCCCCGGCTCGGAGGAGGAGCTGCCCTGCCAGCTGCTGCTCATCGCCGCGGGCTTTCTGGGGCCGGAGGACTATGTGCCCGACGCCTTTGGACTGGGCCGGGACGGGCGCTCCAACGTGTCCACCGCCCCCGGCCTCTATTCCACGGTCGTGGAAAAGGTGTTTGCCGCCGGGGACATGCGCCGGGGCCAGTCCCTGGTGGTGTGGGCCATCGCGGAGGGCCGGGCCGCCGCCCGGGAGGTGGACCAGTACCTGATGGGGTACAGCGGCCTGGGCTGACCATCTCCGCGAAGCGCCCGGGAAATCACGCCATTCACGCCGCCGCGCGGCGGACCAACAGGAGGAATTACCATGGAAAAGCAAGCGCTGCTCTATGAGGGCAAGGCAAAAAAGGTCTACGCCACCCAGGACCCCCAGCTGCTCATCGTGTCCTACAAGGACGACGCCACCGCCTTTAACGGCCTGAAAAAGGGGACCATCCAGGGGAAGGGGGCCATCAACAACCAGATGAGCAACCTGCTGATGACGGCCCTGGAGAGGCAGGGGGTGCCCACCCACCTGGTCCGGGAGCTGAGCCCCCGGGAGACGCTGGTGAAGCGGGTGTCCATCGTGCCTCTGGAGGTCATCGTGCGCAACCTGTCCGCCGGCTCCTTCTCCAAGCGGTACGGCGTGGAGGAGGGGCTGGCCTTCCAGGAGCCCGTGCTGGAGCTCTCCTATAAAAATGACGAGCTGGGGGACCCGCTGCTCAACGACGACCACGCCGTGGCGCTGAAGCTGGCCACCCGGGAGGAGCTGGCCCTGATCCGGGAGTACGCCCTCAAGATCGACCGCCTGCTCCGGGAGCTCTGGGCGGAGCGGGGAATCATTCTGGTGGACTTCAAGGTGGAGTTTGGCCGCCTGGCGGACGGGACCATAGTGCTGGCGGACGAGATCAGCCCCGACACCTGCCGGTTGTGGGACGCCCAGACCCGGGAGAAGCTGGACAAGGACCGCTTCCGCCGGGACCTGGGCGGGGTGGAGGAGGCCTACCGCCAGGTGATGGCCCGGCTGTCCGGCACTCCTTGAGCGGTAAAACGGAGGGGAACGCCATGACAAAGTATATTTTCGTCACCGGGGGCGTGGTGTCCGGGCTGGGCAAGGGCATCGCGGCGGCGTCCCTGGGCCGCCTGCTCAAGCAGCGGGGCCTGAGGGTGAAGGTGCAAAAGCTGGACCCCTATCTCAACGTGGACCCGGGCACCATGTCCCCCTATCAGCACGGGGAGGTGTTCGTCACCGACGACGGGGCGGAGACCGATCTGGATTTGGGCCACTATGAGCGGTTCATCGACGAAAATCTCACCCTTTACTCCTCCGTGTCCGCCGGAAAGGTGTACTGGGACGTGCTGAGCCGGGAGCGGGCGGGGGACTACCTGGGGGGGACGGTGCAGATCATCCCCCACATCACCGACGAGATCAAGCGGCACATCTACTGCTTGGAGGGAGCGGACACGGACGTGGCCATCGTGGAGATCGGCGGCACGGTGGGCGACATCGAGAGCCAGCCCTTTCTGGAGGCCATCCGGCAGGTTGCCGCCGAGCGGGGGCGGCAGAATGTGATGTTCATCCATGTCTCGCTGATCGTGTCCATCCCCGGTTCGGGGGAGCTGAAGTCCAAGCCCACCCAGCACTCCGCCAAGGAACTGCTGTCCCTGGGCATTCAGCCCGACGTGATCGTTTGCCGCAGCGACGTGCCCATCCCTCGGGAGATTCTGGACAAGATCTCCCTGTTCTGCGGCATCCCGGCGGACCACGTCATCCCCAACCTGACGGCGGACCTGCTCTACGAGGTGCCGCTGATGCTGGAGCGGGAGGGGCTGGCCGATGTGGCGGCGCGGCGGCTGGGGCTGAGCTGCCACGCGCCCGACCTCACCGAGTGGGCCGCCATGGTCCGCCGGGCCAAGCACCCCAAGGGAACGGTGGCCATTGCCCTGGTGGGAAAGTACGTGGGGCTCCACGATGCCTACCTGTCGGTGGCGGAGGCCCTGACCCACGCGGGCATCGAAAACGAGGTGTCGGTAAACATCCGCTGGGTGAACTCGGAGGAGGTCAGGCTGGACACGGCGGACGAGCTGCTGTCGGGGGCCCAGGGCATTCTGGTGCCCGGGGGGTTTGGCGGCCGGGGCATCGACGGGAAGCTGGAGGCCATCCGGTACGCCCGGGAGAACAAGGTGCCCTTCTTAGGCATCTGCCTGGGGATGCAGCTGGCGGTGGTGGAGTTCGCCCGGCACGTGTGCGGCCTGACGGGGGCCCACTCCTCGGAGCTGGACCCCGCCACCCCCCACCCCGTCATCGACCTGATGCCCGACCAGGTGGGGGTGTCCGCCAAGGGGGGGACCATGCGTCTGGGGAGCTGCCCCTGCCGCTTGAAGGAGGGGTCGCTGGCGGCGTCGGTATACGGCGCGCGGGAGATCCATGAGCGCCACCGCCACCGCTACGAGCTCAACAACGACTATCGGGAGACGTTGGAGCGGGCGGGGCTGGCGCTGTCCGGCCTGTCCCCGGACGGGCGGCTGGTGGAGCTGGTGGAGCTGCCCGGCCACCCCTGGTTCGCGGCCTGCCAGTTCCACCCGGAGCTGAAGTCCCGGCCCAACCGGGCTCACCCGCTGTTCCGGGAGTTCATCGCCGCGGCCGTCCGGCACAAAAAAAGCGGGCGGGTCGAAACCCGCCCCGGCGCTTCATCTGCGCCTTTAGGAGCCTCTGAATAAACGCCTGTGCGGCGCTCCTTCAAAAACAGATGGACAGCCCCTCCCGCGTACTTGCTTTATGGCGGTGGTATGCTATAATAGCGGTGATTGCCCTGCGCCCTGCCTATGGCGTGGTTGAAAAAACATACAAAGGGGTTCGCCGCTTTATGAAACTGTTCCGCGCCCAAAAACGGGACCCATTCTACCGCCAGCTCACCGCCCTGGTATTCCCCATCATGGTCCAGTCCTTTATGCTGGCCCTGGTCAGCGCCACCGACGCCGCCATGCTGGGCATTGTGAGCCAGGAATCCCTGTCCGCCGTGTCCCTGGCGGGGCAGGTCCAATTTGTGCTCAACCTCTTCATCATGGGGATCTCGGCGGGGGCCGGGATTCTCGCCGCCCAATACTGGGGCAAGGGGGACCCCCGCTCCATTGAGCAGGTGATCCCGGTGGCGCTCCGGGCCAATTTGACCTGCGGCGCGCTGTTCACCCTGTGCGCCTTTTTCGCGCCCCGGGCGCTGATGCTCATCTTCACCGACGAACTCCCCCTCATTGAGCTGGGCTCGGCCTACCTGCGGGCGGTGTCTCCCTCTTATCTGCTGTGCGCTATCTCCCAGATTTACCTCATTGTGCTGAAAAACACCGGTGCGGCGGTGGCCAGCTCCCGGATCAGCTCCTCCGCCGTGGTGCTGAACATCGCCCTCAACGCCCTGCTCATCTTCGGCCTGCTGGGCTTCCCCGCCCTGGGGGTGCGGGGCGCGGCCTGCGCCACCGCCATCGCCCGGGGGGTGGAGCTGGCCTGGAGCGCCTGGACCACCCGCCGCAGAGGGGTGGTGCTGGTTCGGTGGGACAGGCTGCTCCAGCGGGAGCGCCTTCTGGCCGGGGACTTTTGGAAGTACACCAGGCCCATCCTGGCCGCCTCCATGGTCTGGGGCATCGCCTTCACCCTCTACTCCGTCATCATGGGCCACATGGGCACCGACGCGGTCACCGCCAACTCCATCGTCAGCATCGCCAAAAGCCTGCTCTCCTGCCTGATCCGGGGCGTGGGCGGCGGAGCGGGCATCCTGATCGGCAACCTGCTGGGGGCCGGGGAGCTGGAAAAGGCCAGGGAGTACGGCGGGCGGCTGGCCCGGCTGGCCATCCTCATCGGCTGCCTGTCCGGCGGCACACTCATGCTCCTGTCCCCCCTGATTGTCCGCCTGGTGGACTACGGGGAGACGGCCTCCTACTACCTCCAGGGGATGCTGCTGTTCTGCGGGGTAAATATGGCCTTCCAGTCGGTGAACCACGTGGTGCTGGACGGCATCTTCTGCGCCGGGGGGGACTCCAGGTTTGACATGGTGGGAAATCTGGGGGCCATGTGGTGCTTTTCCGTGCCGGTGGGCTTTTTGGCCGCGTTCTGGCTGAAGCTCCCGGTCCTGGCGGTATACTGTATCGTGAATATGGACGAGATCGTCAAGAGCCCCGCGGTATACCTGCACTACAAAAAATACATCTGGCTGCGCGACATCACCCGGCGCGGCGGCCCGGGATAAAGGGCGGCGGCCCTCCGGCTCCGTGGGGGGCCTCCCCTCTTTTCAGACATCCCCAGCAGGCTCTTGACAGCAAAGGACGGACTCAAACGAGTCCGTCCTTCCACTTTCACGCTGGGGTCAAGCATAGCGCCAATTGCTCCGGGGGCGGCAGGCAGGGCCTTATGCCCCCTCCACAGCCCCGGAGCGCTCAATCGGTCCGCCTATTCCTCACCGGCCGGCCTCGTCCGCTTGGGGGGCAGCATGCTTTTGCCGATCAGGATCTCGCCCTGGATGACCGCGCCCTCGTCCACGGACAGCTTATCGGCAGTCACATGGCCGCAGATTACGGCGCTGCTCTCCAGGACCAGACGGTTGGACACCTGGACGTTGCCCCAGATCTTCCCGTTGAGCGTCATGGATTTGGCTGTCACATCGCCCTCCACCTCAGAGGTGGAATCCATAGTGGCGGCGCCGATGGCCACGATGTTGCCCACCATATGGAGTCCGGCCACCTCCACGTCCCCGCCGGTGGCGTTGCCCTGGACCTTTCCCTTCAGCTTCAGATCCTTGGTGGTGACAATGTCGCCCTGGACCTCGCCGTACACCTCCACGTCGCACTCGCTCTCCACCGACCCGTGGATGACGGTGCCGGAGGCGATTATGGTGGTGGGCTGAGGGGGTTCCTCCGGGATGCGCTCCACAAAATCGGGCGGGGTATAGTCCGGCATGGCCTCCGGCTCACGGGAATAGATGGGTGGGGGCTCAGGCGGGGATGGAGGCTCGTAGCCTTGGGGCTGCGGAGCCCCAGGACCGTCGATCAGTTCTTTTGCGGCCTGCTTAAAATTGTCTCTCAGTCCCATTTTCTTTTCTCTCCTTTTATTCAATCCCAACTAATCCCTGGACCTCGGGCCATACCGCCTTCCCGCGCGCTCCGCCCGGCCGCTCCACGCCAGTGGAGAACGCTTAGGCGGGGTAATTGTAGATCACAGGCTTGACCTCCGCCGTCAGCGCGGCAAAGGTAAAGCCCTCGGCCCGATACCCTTCTATGATCTTCGGCAATGCCTCCACCACGTTGGTAAAACGAGTGTTGTCGTGGGCCAGGAGGAACACGCGGCGCATAGAGGAGGCCCGATCCAAGGCGTTCTCCACCAGCGTTTGCGCCGGGACGCTGTTGCGGACCGCGTCTCCGGTCTGGCGGTTCCAATCGAAATAGACGAAGCCGCGGCGGGTCATCTCGCTGATGATCTCCTGATAGATATGGCCGTTATAGGCGTTGACGCTCCCGCCGGGGAAACGGAAGATCTGCGGGGCCACTCCGGTGGCATCCTGGATCAGGTGGTACTCCTGGGCGAAATCGTCCAAATACGCCTCCACGGAGCCGTAAATGCACGAATAGTTGTGGGTATAGCTATGTACCCCGATGGCGTGGCCCGCCTCAACGATGTCTCGCATCCACTGCCTGGCTGTCTCCGATTCCCCGCCCACCACAAAGAATGTCGCTTTTACCCCATAGCATTCCAGCACCTCCAGCAGCTCCGGCGTCCGCTCGGAGGGCCCGTCGTCAAAGGTCAGGTAGACGACCTTGTTCACGTCCACACGGTTGCGCGCCGCCGGCTGGGCGTACAGCTCCGGATACAGGTCCTGATAGGCCGGGAGCTCCGGAGTTGGGCTTTCGCCCCGCTGGGAGTCCTCCGGTCGGGGGGCCCCCTCGGCAGAGGGCTTCCCATCCTTGCCGGACTGGTCCTCCTCCAGCAAAATCGTCGGCTGGGGCTGGTCTACCTCCAGCCGCAATTGCGCCAGCTCCGTCCGCGTCTGCCCCAGCAGCACGCCAAACACAATGGACAGCCCAGTGGGAATCAGGATGAGCAGGGCCAGAACCGTGAGGATCAGGTGCTTGAAAAAACGAACGCTGCCCAGGTAGCCGCCCTCCTGGGATGGCGCGGGCTCCTCAAAGCCGGGGGGAACAGCCTCACGGAGCTGAGGCTGTTCCTCGAAAGCGTTTTCCGCCACACGCGCTCCTCCTTTTATGTATGTATTCAGGTGCGATCAACCCATCCGCGTACCCGGGCTATTTCGATTCATTGTAACAAAAAAAGTTATAGATAGCAAGCCCTATTTTGCTTTTTCTTCCATAGCGCTTCTTTATTATCATGTCAGAGCCCGTGTTAATCAGCTTAAAGTAAGCTGTTTTAAAATCTCATGCTTGACTTGGGGCCGGCTCTAACCATAACAGCGCCATCAGCCCGGCGGTACTAGCAAAGGCCGCGATTTTATGTCCGCGGCTCCCGCCGCGGCAAGCGGAAAAAATCTGACGGTTGCATTGAAAAAATTTGTCTGATATAATACAAATTATGACAGGCCCCACCAGGGCGGATTTCTGAGCTCAGGACTGCGGCAAAGGGTATATGTGGTGAGCAATGGATAAATCTGAGGCGCTGAGAAAATTCTATCAAAAAAACCATATTGATATCCGCGCCGCCTCCAACGGGGCGGACGGAAGCTATGATCGGCGTATTGCGGGCCTGTCGGAGCAGGTCGATGTCTGGCTGTCCAAAATTGACCCCGGGGACCATGAAGCTTTTCTGGAGCTGTTGAGCAGATACCACTATTTGACGGAGGCGTGCTGCCGGCAGCGCTACCGCAGGGTGCTGGAGCTGCTGGAGGAGCGGCTTCGGGGGATATGCGGCCTGGATGAGGTCCTGTTTGTTACGATTGAATCCAGCGGCGGCTATAAAACGGGGAGCGATAACGTGCGCGCGGACCTGTACAGCCGAGGATATCCCCAAATTTCCAAGGCGCAGATATTGGCCGCTCAGTCAAAGCTGAAGAGGAAGGAACTGAAGCGGTACCGGGCGATTGTATTTCTTGATGATATCGCGGGCAGCGGCATCACCCTGTGGACGGCGATGGAGCGCTTTTGCGAAAGGTTCCACTCCACGGTGTCCGCCCCCAATGGGCCGCTCCTGTTTTATTCCTGCATTGTCCCCAGGCGGCATGGAATGAAGCACATCAGGCGCAATTGTAAAAGTCGCGGGATCGGCGCTGTGGAGCTGGTCGACCGGGACTGGTACGAGGAGGCCGCGTTTGACCGGGGCTCCGCCGGCTATCTGCGCCTGCGGCGGTATGAGGAGATGGTGGACGGCTACCTGAGCAATCCCCGGAAATCCTTTTTTATGGGCTTCAATCAAAACCGCCTGCTGGTATCATTCTATTACAGTACGCCGAACAATACCCTGTGCACCTTTTGGCGCAAGACGCCCGGCAACGCCCCTCCGTTCCCTCGGGACGGCGACCAGCCCGCCGCGCAGCTAAGCGGGGCCGCGGCTCGCCCGACCATCGGCGCGCTGCGGGCCTGCCTTGAAAAAGTAAAGCGCGGCGCGTACGCGCTTGGCATGGACCGGCGGGAGAAACGAAAAAATGGATAGCGGACAGCCTTTGAATTTCTTTGACGAATTGATCCTATATGAGATCAAGCAATACGGGACCCTGCGGGATTGGGAGCTGGCCCAGCGGCTGCAGTGCCCGAGGACCGTTCTCCTCCAGCGGCTGGAGCAATTGCTGCGCAGGGAATTCTTGACCTTTAACCGAGAGGGGAACCAGCTCTTTCTGACGGGAAAGGGACTGGCTGCCTGTCCCGCGCTGGAGCATTTCTATTCCGCTTCCGGCGACATATCCGCGTTTGAGCCTGAGGGCTTCGACTGGACCGCTCTTTATATTCCCGAGCCGGGATGGCCCGACCGCTGAGCCAATAAGCCCGGAGACTATTAGCCAGGGGTGCATTCGCCCCGAAAAAGGAACGGAACTAACTTCCGTGGGTATACGGCCGCGCGAGAAAGCGTGTGCCGCCCCGCGCCGCTGTGTTTGGTTCCGTGCTTTCTCGCGTGGCCGTATACCCACGGCCGAAGCAGTGATATAAATTGATTTTCCGTAATAGTCTCCGGGCTTTTGGATAGAGCCGGACAGGGCGATGAGAACACAGCTTGAAAGAGGAGCCTTTCTATGGAACACATTACGGCTCAGGACTATATCAAGCGCCTGCAAACCGCCATGGAGCGGAACTCGCGCGGCCCAAGGGAAATTGAGGCGTGCTGTGAGTACGCGGGCCGCCTGCTGGACGCCCGGCTGCCCGTTTTATTTGACGCCGCGCACGTTCAAAGCGTCCTGAGGCTGAAGGAGATCGACTGGAATCAAGCCTATCACGTGTTTCCCATTTCTCAGGGGGTAAAGACCCGGACGGTCACCGCCCCCAGCCTGCCGTTGAAGACGCGCCAGCGCTGGATTTTAACTGAAATTCTGCCGCGCTTTGAGGTTTCGCCCCGCGCCCATGGCTTTGAGCCGGGGCGCTCCATCAAGACCAACGCTGAGCTCCACGCCGGACACGAATATGCGCTGTGTCTGGATATCCACGACTTTTTCCCCTCTATTCGGAAGGAATCCGTGATCCGTGTGTTTCTGGAGGCCGGGTATTCCCGGGGCGCTTCCTCCGCCTTGGCGGAGGTCTGCTGCTTTAAAAAAGCCCTTCCGCAGGGGGCGCCCACCAGCCCCAGGCTGTCCAATATTATATTTAAAGAGCTTGACGAACGGCTTGAGGCCATGGCAAAGCGGCGGGGGATTACCTACTCCCGCTATGCGGACGACTTGACATTTTCCTCCCACGGCGGTATGGGGAACATTCTGCACGAGGTGGAGCGCCTTCTTCGTCCCCAGGGCTTTTTGCTGAATGAGGAGAAGGTCCACTTCTATGGCCCGGGGGTCCCCAAGAGAATCACCGGGTTGATTGTGCAAAACGGCTCCGTGCGTGTGCCAAAGGAGTACAAGCGAAGGCTCAAGCAGGAGATATACTACTGCAAAAAATACGGCGTGCTGACGCACCTGGAGAATACGGGCTCCAAAAAGTTTGTCCACTACCGGGAATACCTGTATGGAAAAGCCTACTATATCCATATGATAGAGCCAGAGGTGGGGAACATTTACCTGGAGGAGCTGGATCAGATCAGATGGCCGGGATTCTTTGCCGGCGAATGCTGAGGCATATGAGAGGCCGGCCGTGCCCTGCGGGCAGCCGGATGAGGCAAATTGAAAAACAGGAGGGCGGGGGATAAACCCTGTCCTCCTGCTTTTCTATGCTTTTCGGGGCGGTCTGGCGGGCAAGGCGGGGACGCCCGTCACATTTGCAGCACGACGCCCACCAGCGCCGCCAGACCGATGAAGCAGATGGGGTGGAGCTTTTTCAGCGGGGTGAACTTCACCAGCGCGAAAATGGCGGCCGCCAGTATGATCGCGGCCTCGTTGGGGTAGGCCGTGAAGGCGCTCTCCAGGCCCTGGGCGGGCCGGAACAGCGCGATCTTCGCCACCTGGAGCAGGGCGGCGGTGATGAGGGCCACCGACGCCGCCCGCAGGCCGTAGAACACCGCGTCTACCGCCTTCGACTGGCGGAACTTCTCCAAAAAACCGGCGATGATAAGGATGATGACGATGGAGGAGGACACCAGTCCCAGGGTGGCCACCACGCCCCCGATCACGCCGGCGGTGTGGAAGCCCACATAGGTGGCCATGTTCACCCCCATGGGGCCGGGGGTGGACTCGGAGATGGCGATCATGTTGGCCAGGTCGCCGGGGCTGAACCAGCCGGTGCGCTCCCCCAGGTCGGTGAGGAAGGGGATGGTGGCAAGGCCGCCCCCCACGGAGAACAGCCCCACCCGGCAGAATTCCAGGAACAGTCTGACCAGGATCATCCCTTCAGCCCTCCCTTTGCCCAGCGCGCGCACAGCCCTGCCACGCCTGCCGCGACCACCAGGAACACCGGAGAGGTGAGCACCCCCAGCACCGCCCCCAGGGCGCCCTGGGGCAGGGAGAAGAGGGCGCCGTATCCGGCCAGCGCCAGCGCCACGGCGTAGATGACCCGGGTGGGCCAGTCGATGACGGCGTTTTTAAACAGCTTGATCACGCTGGACAAGATCAGCGCCACCACCCCGGCCCGGACGCCGTTGAAGGCGTGGACCACCGCCTCCAGGTGCATGAAGTTTTGCAGGAAGGCGGCGATGACCATGATAATGACTAGGGAGGGGAACACCAGCCCCAGGGTGGCGACGACCCCCCCGGCAATCCCGGCCTGGCTGCGGCCCACGAAGGTGGAGGTGTTCACGGCGATGATGCCGGGGGTGCACTGGCCCACGGCGTAGTAGTCGGCCAGCTCAGTCTCCGTGGCCCACTTTTTGTTCTCCACCAGCTCCCGCTGGAGGATGGGCAGCATGGCGTAGCCGCCCCCAAACGTGCACACGCCGACGCGGGCGAAGGTGAGGAACAGGTCAATGAGGATGTTCATGTTAATCCAATCCCTCCAATTCATCTAACCACAATTTGGCCACCGCGTCCGACGGCATCCGCCAGTCCCCTCGGGGGGACAGCGCCACCGAGCCCACCTTGGGCCCGTCGGGCAGGCAGGAGCGCTTGAACTGCTGGGAGAAGAACCGGCGGTAGAAGCTTTTCAGCCACTTGAGCAGGGTTTCCCGGTCGTAGCGCCCGTCAAAGGCGCGCTGGGCAAGGCGGAACACTTTACGGGGCGGAAAGCCCCAGCGGATGGCGTAATAGAGGTAGAAGTCATGGAGCTCATAGGGACCCACCAGGTCCTCGGTTTTCTGGGAGATCTCCCCGTCCTTGGGGGGGAGCAGCTCGGGGGAGACGGGGGTGTCCAGGATGTCCCGGAGCACCTCTCCGGCCCGGCCGCCCAGCCGCTCCGCCTCCCAGGCCACCAGATGGCGCACCAGGGTCTTGGGAATGGAGGCGTTGACGGCGTACATGGACATGTGGTCCCCGTTGTAGGTGGCCCAGCCCAGGGCCAGCTCGCTGAGGTCCCCGGTGCCGATGACCAGGCCCCCCCGCTGGTTGGCCAGGTCCATGAGCACCTGGGTGCGCTCTCTCGCCTGGGCGTTCTCGAAGGTGACGGACTGGTCCTCCATGGACTGGCCGATGTCGGCGAAGTGCTGCTCCACGGCTTTGCCGATGTTGACCTCCCGGAAGTCCGCCCCCAGCTCCAGGGCAAGGAGTTCCGCATTCGAGCGGGTGCGCTTTGTAGTGCCGAAGCAGGGCATGGTGACAGCTAAAATCCCTTTACGGTCCCGGCCCAGCAGGTCAAACGCCTTGGCGGTGATGAGGATAGCCAGGGTGGAGTCCAGCCCGCCGGAGAGGCCCACCACGGCGCAGGAGGCATTGGTGTGCTCCAAGCGTTTTTTGAGACCCAGGGCGGCGATGGTCAGAATCTCCTCGCACCGTTCCGCACGGTCCCCGGCGTCCGCCGGGATGAAGGGGGTGGGGGAGACGGGGCGGGTGAGGGTCGTTGTGGATGGATTCATCTCAAACCTGAAGCAGTGAAATTCACTGGCAGGGCTTGTATCGCCCGCAGGGAAGGTGTTCACCCGCTGACGCTCATAGGCCAGCCGATCCACATCAATCTCCGAAACCGTTAGCCCGGTTGCAAACCGTTTTTCCGCCAGTATGGTTCCGTTTTCCGCAATCATGTTGTGGCCGGAGAATACCAGGTCAGTGGAGGACTCCCCCTCCCCGGCGTCCGCGTAGACATAACCGCACATCAGCCGCGCCGACTGTCCGGTGACAAGCTGGCGGCGGTAGTCCGCCTTGCCGGCCACCTCGTCGCTGGCGGACAGGTTCAAAATAATGGTGGCCCCCGCCTGGATCAGCGTGCTGGACGGCGGCTCAACCGCCCACAAATCCTCACAGATTTCCACGCCAATAACGAGGTTTGGAACGTCCTCACAGCGGAACACCTGCTTCGTGTGGAACGAGACATCATTGCCGCACAGGACAAGCCCTTTGGCCTGGAATAGTTTTGTCCCCAATTCCCCGGTGGTGAACCAGCGGGATTCGTAAAACTCCCCATAGCTGGGAATATAGGTCTTGGGAACCGCTCCAAAAATCTCTCCGTTTCGTATCACAACAGCACAATTATACAGCTTGTTTTGATACCGTACCGGCATCCCCAGCGCCGTGAGCAGGTCCAGCTCCTTCGTCTCCTCCAGGATGCGCCCCAGGGCCTGCTCCGCCCCGTCCAGCAGGGTGGGCTGCAAAAACAGGTCGCCGCAGGTGTACCCGGTGACGCACAGCTCTGGCAGGGCCAAAACCTTCACACCCTGCGCCGCCGCTTCTTTCATCAAAGCAATGATCTGCCCCGCGTTGTGGTCGCAGTCGGCCACACGAATTTTCGGCGTGCCCGCCGCCACTTTGATAAAGCCGTCTTTCATAAACCGGCCCCCTTAAAAATGATTATTTTTGTATTATGTTCTCAGAACAGCACCTGTTTTCGTCGTCGTGCGTACTCTTTGGTTGATTGCCCGGACCGTAGCGAGCTAAAAGTTCTTTTTCGGTTCCTTTTTCTTTCAAGAAAAAGGAACAGCGGTATTTTACCCCAATCCCATGAAAAAAGCAACGGGGACAGCCCACAAACTCTTGCGGCTTTTTTGCGGAATTTATATCCTGTTCATTGATTTCCGCCGGAAAATGGTGTAAACTAAATCAGTTGAACTAAATTTATACCATGGGAGGCTGCGGCTATGGCGTACACATTCGCACAGTATCAGGAGAGCGCTGATTACATCAAGGAAAAAATCGGAGGATTTATCCCCAAGGTTGCCATGGTCCTGGGCTCCGGCCTGGGCTTCCTGGGCGACGTGGTGGAAAACCCCATCGCCATCCCCTATGGCGAGATCCCCCACTTCAAGGCGTCCACCGCCCCCGGCCACAAGGGGCAGCTGGTGTTCGGCACTCTGGCGGGCAAAAACGTGGCCGTTATGCAGGGCCGGATGCACCACTACGAGGGCTACGGCTACGACGAGGTGTCCTACGCCGTCCGCGTCCTGCGCCTGCTGGGCTGCGACACCCTCATCGTCACCAACGCCGCCGGCTGCGTGCGCACCGACTGGCAGGCGGGGGATCTGATGCTCATCACCGACCACATCAAGATGTTCTCCGAGTCCCCGCTCCGGGGGGCCAATCTCCCTGAGTTCGGCGTCCGCTTCCCCGACGCCTCCCACCTGTACACCCCCCGGCTCCAGAAGATCGCCCGGGACACCGCCGCGGATATGTTCATCAACCTGCGGGAGGGGGTCTACTTCTACTGCTACGGCCCCCAGTACGAGACCCCGGCGGAGATCCGGGCCGTCCGTATCCTGGGCGGCGACGCGGTGGGCATGTCCACCGCCCCCGAGGTCATCGTGGCGGGCCACTGCGGCATGGAGGTGCTGGGCTTCACTCTGCTTTCCAATATGGCGGCGGGCATTCTGGACCAGCCGCTGAGCGAGAAAGAGGTGCTGGACGCCGCCGAGGCCGCCAAGGACAAGTTTTCACGGCTTGTTCTGGGGTGCTTACGGAAAATGTAAAAGGGTCCAGGCCAGCGCCCTGGTATAGGAAAAGCCGGACAAAAACGGCTGGTTTTGGGGTGCCTGCGCAAGCTGTAATTTGAGAAGGAGGGGTTTTATGACCACCCTGTTTACCAACGTCACCGCCCTGCTGATGGACGAGGCATTCACCACCCTGCGCTACGGTTACGTGGCGGTGGAGGGGACCAGCATCTCCTACGTGGGCCCCAACCGCCCCCAGGGGGATTTCGACCAGACCATCGACTGTACCGGCAAGGTGATGATGCCCGGCTTCGTCAACGCCCACACCCACGTGCCCATGACTTTGATGCGGGGGTACGGCGGGGGGCACGGCCTGCAAAGCTGGCTCAACGACTACATTTTCCCCGCCGAGGCCAAGTGGGACGACCGCTCCATGGCCGCCGCGGCCCAATTGGGGCTGGCCGAGATGATCGCCTCCGGCGTCACCTGCATCGCCGACATGTATATGCGCACCGGCGTCATCGCCAAGCAGGTGCTGGACGCAGGCATTTCCGCCAACCTGTGCGTGGGCGGGGTGTATTTCGGAGACCCGGCGGATTTTTCCCCGGATACCTGCGGGGACTGCCACAATATGCGGGCCCTGTATGAGGAGTGGCACGGGGCGGGGGACGGCCAGATCCTGGCCGACGCCTCTATCCACGGGGAGTATACCTCCTCCGCCCCCCTGTGGCGGTGGATGGCGGACTACGCCCAGGCCCACAACTTGGGGATGCACGTCCATGTGTCCGAGACCGTCCGTGAGCACGAGGAGTGCAAGGGCCGCCACAAGGGCCTGACCCCCATCCAGGCCCTGGACCGGTACGGCGTGTGGGACACCCGGGCCATCGCCGCCCACTGCGTGTACACCACCCCCGAGGACTGGGCCATCATGGCGCGCAAGGGCGTGTCCTGTATCCACAACCCCTACTCCAATCTGAAGCTGGGCTCCGGCGTGGCCCCCATCCCCGCCATGCTGAAGGCCGGGGTCAACGTGGCCCTGGGCACCGACGGGGTCAGCTCCCACAACAGCGTGGACCTGTTCGCCGACATGAAGCTGGCCGCCATCCTCCACAACGGTGTGGAGCGGGACCCCATGGCCATGACCGCGAGAAAAGCCCTGGAGATGGCCACCGTCAGCGGGGCAAAGGCCCTGGGCCGGAACACCGGGCGCATCGAGGCGGGCCGGACGGCGGACCTCATCCTGGTGGACTTCGACGCCCCCAACCTCATCCCCTGCCACGACGAGGCGGAAAACCTGGTGTTCTCCGCCCACGGCTCCAACGTGTGCATGAATATGGCCCGGGGCCGCGTCATATATCAAAACGGGACGTTCCTGACTTTGGACCTGGAAAAAATCAAGGCCGAGGTGAAGCAGTACGCCCTGCCCCTGCTCTTTAAATGACGAAAGGTCTGAGGTCATGTCTGCATCCACACCAAAAAAGAATTCCTTCTTCGGCGGCGCGGCCATCCTGACGGCCAGCGTCATCGTGGTCAAGCTCATCGGCGCGCTGTACAAGGTGCCCCTGGGCAACATCCTCACCGACGCGGCCTTCGCCGACTTCAACACCGCCTACGACATCTACTCCCTGCTCATCATCATATCTACCGGCGGCCTGCCGGTGGCCCTGTCCAAGATGGTGTCGGAGGCCAACGCCCTGAACCGGGGCAACCAGGTGAAAAAGGTGTTCTCCCTGGCTCTGGCCGCCTTCTGCCTGCTGGGCACCGCCAGCTTCTGTATCATGGCCTTCCTCCCCCAGCAGCTGGCCGACCTGATGCAGGACAGCCACGCCGCCTACAGCATCCTGGCCCTTGCCCCGGCGGTGTTCTTCATCTGCCCCATGTCCGCCATGCGGGGCTATTTCCAGGGCCATGCCCAGATGACGCCCACCGCCGTGTCCCAGGTCATCGAGGCCCTGTGCAAGCTGGTCATCGGCCTGGCCCTGGCCTCCGCCTTCAAGAAGTCCTTCGAGGACGAGGCCATGGCCGCCGCCGGGGCCATCCTGGGGGTGTCGGTGGGCTGCCTGCTGGGGGCGGTGTATATGTACTTCTGCTACCGCGGGCACTCCCGGGCCCAGCCTAAGAGCCATGACCAGCCGGAGGATTCCAAGACCATCCTCACCACCCTGGCGGCCCTGGCCATCCCCATCACCCTCAGCTCCTCCGTCATCGCCCTGACCAACATCCTGGACAACGCCATCCTCATGGGGCGGCTTCAGGACGCGCTGAAGCTGTCCCTGGACGACGCCCGGACGCTGAAGGGCGTGTACAATAAGGCGCTGACACTGTACAACCTGCCCGCCTCCTTCATGGTGCCCCTCACCGCCAGCGTCATCCCCCATGTGTCCGCGGCGCTGAAGGTGAAGCGCCGCCGCCAGGCCGCCCAGATCAGCGAGACCGCCCTGCGCACCACCGCCCTGCTGGCCATACCCGCCGGGGTGGGGCTGTTCGTGCTGGGGGAGCCCATCATGCGCCTGCTCTACCCCACCACCGACGTGGCCCTGGGCGGCTGGATGCTGTCCGTGCTGGGGGTGGCCTCCATCTCGGTGTGCTTCATGCTGGTGAGCAACTCCATCCTCCAGGCCCACCGAATGGTGGCCCTGCCCATGGCCACCACCGTCATCGGCTGCGCCATGAAGCTGGCGGTGGGCTATGTGCTCATTGGCAACCCGGACATCGGCATCCGGGGCGGACCCGTCAGCACCGTGGTGTGCTTCTGGCTCATCGCCCTTCTAGATTTGTTCATCATCAAGCGCACCCTGCCCCGGTCGTTGAGCCTGGGCCGGGTATTCCTCAAGCCCGTGGGCGCCGCCGCCGCCATGGGGGCCGCCGCCTGGGCCGTCAACGGACTGCTGAGCAAGGCGTTCCTGGCGCTGAAGATCTTCGTGACACAGACGCAGGAACTCCTGCCGGACGGCACCACCGCAGTAGGGCTCAGCCGCACCGGCACCGCCTTGGCGGTGTTCGGGGCCATCGGCGTGGGCGTGATCGTCTATTTCGCCCTGATCCTGGTCACAAAAGCCATCTCCAGGGAGGACCTGGCCCTGATCCCCAAGGGGGATAAGATCGCCCGGATTTTACGGGTTGAGTGAATTTTTTAACAATGAAAATTTTAACAAAAGTCGATTGAATCGTAAAAAGCTCTTGCAATTCAGGTGATACTATGATAAATTGGGCAATGAAAAAATCCTATGACTGTCAGGACCTGATGGAGCTGGTGCGTATCCTGCGCCACCCGGGGGGCTGCCCCTGGGACCGGGAGCAGACCCACCAGTCCATCCGCCGCAACTTTCTCGAGGAAGTGTACGAGGTGGCGGAGGCCATCGACAACGATGACGTGGACGGCCTGAAGGAGGAGCTGGGGGACGTGCTCCTCCAGGTGTTCTTCCACGCCTCCATCGAGGAGGACGCGGGCCGGTTCAATTTGGACGACGTGGCGGACGGAGTGTGCAAAAAGCTGATCTACCGGCACCCTCATGTGTTTGGAGAAGTAAACGTTCGCTCAACGCAGGAGGTCCTCTCCAACTGGGAGGAGCTGAAGAAAAAAGAGAAGCACCAGGACACTCAGGCCGACGCGGTGGACGCTGTGGCCCGCACCCTGCCCGCCCTGTGGCGGGCGGAGAAGATGAAGAAGAAGGCGGCGAAGGCTGGCTTTGACTGGCGGGACGTGGGCGGCGCGCTGGACAAGCTGTCCGAGGAGCTCTCCGAGCTGAAGGACGCCGCCTTAAACGGGAAGGGCGACCCGGCAGAGGAGCTGGGCGACCTGCTCTTCGCCGCGGCCTGTGTGGGCCGCTTCCTGGACGCGGACCCGGAGCAAGCCCTCCACGCCGCCTGCGACAAGTTTTCCGCCCGCTTCCGTAGATTGGAGGCATTGGCGGCGGAGCGGGGGCTTAAGCTGGACGAGCTGTCCGACCAGGAGCAGATCGCCCTGTGGAGGGAAGTCCATTAGGACAACACTTACAGCGCCACGCCGCGCTTTAAGTATATACGCGGCGATGCCGCAAGGGGAGGACCCGGCCTTTGTGCCCCGCCTGACCACACAAATTTTAGGAGGAAGAGAAATAATGAACAAAACCGAACTGATCGCCGCTGTGGCGGAAAAGACCGGCCTGTCCAAGAAGGACAGCGACGCCGCCGTGGCCGCCGTGGTGGACGCCATCACCGAGTCCCTGGTGAACGGCGAGAAGGTGCAGCTGGTGGGCTTTGGCTCCTTCGAGGTGAAGAGCCGCTCCGCCCGCATGGGCCGCAACCCCCACACCAAGGAGCAGATCGAGATCCCCGCCTCCAAGGTGCCCGTGTTCAAAGCGGGCAAGGCCCTGAAGGACACGGTGGCCGGCTGACTGATAAAAATGATTCCCACTCCTCCGGGAGTGGGAATCTGCGCTGTGGAGGATTGTCATGAGATTGGACAAATGGCTGAAGGTGTCCCGGCTCATCAAGCGCCGGACGGTGGCCAACGAGGCCTGCGACGCGGGGCGGGTGTCCGCCAACGGCAGGCCGGTGAAGGCGTCCTACGATGTGGGATGCGGCGATGTGCTGGAGCTGAAATTCGGGGAAAAGCTCATCCGGGTGGAGGTGCTTTCCACCGCCGACATCGTGGGCAAGGAGGGCGCCGAGGCCATGTACCGGCAGCTTTGACACGCGCGGAGAAGGGGGCGGGCCAGAAAGAAAAGGCCCGCCCCCCTTTTGCGCGCCGGCCCTCAGCGCAGCAGCAGGCCCCACAGGGGGATGGCCACCATGCTCAGGGCGGTGGACACCGCCACGGCGCTGGCGGCATACTCGGGGGCGGCGCCGTATTTGGCGGCCAGCACGGCGGAGGTGCCCGCCACGGGCATAGCCGCCAGCAGCACCGCCACCCCGGTGGTCAGGACGTCCACGGGGAAGAGGCGGCAGCCCAGAAAGACCAGCAGGGGGATGAGCACCAGCCGCACGGCGGTGAGGTACAGCACATCCCGGTCCAAGAAGTCCCGGAGCCGGGTACGGGAGGCCACCATGCCGATGAGGAACATGGACATGCCCGTATTGCACTGGCCCAGGGCGCGGATGGTCTTGTCCAGGAAAAGGGGCGGGCTAGCCTGGGCGGCCATCAGCGCCAGCCCCGCGATGCTGGCCAGGATGCAGGGGTTGGTGAACAGCTTCAGCGCCACGTTTTTCTTCTCCCGGTGGAAGAAGCCCACCCCCGCCGACCACATGAAAACACGCTGGGGGATGAGGTAGACCGAGGCCAGCATGACGCCCTGGGAGCCCCAGATCCCCTCCGCCACCGGCATCCCCAGAAAGCCCGCGTTGGAGCACAAAGTGCCGTATTTCATCACCGGCCATTTCTCCCGGGGGCGCAGGCGGTACAGCGCCGCCCCCAGAGCCAGGCAGGCCAGCTGGTTGGCCATGGACACCGCCAGCACGGAGAAGGTGCTGCGCAGCAGCTGGGCGTTCATCTCGATCTGGAAGGACGCGACGATGTTGCAGGGGAGGATCAGGTCCAGGATCACGTCGGTCAGGCCCTTTTCAAAGGCGTCCCCCACCACCCGCTTCCGGAAGTAAAACCCCGCCGCCAGCAGCAAAAACAGCTCGAGCTGGAGGTTGAGCAGATCGGCGATGTTAATCATGGGCGCTCAAATGCGGGCCACGCCGGTGTCCCGGGCAGCCTGAGCCACCGCCGCGGCCACGGCGGGCCCCACCCGGGGATCGAAGGGCTTGGGCAGGATGAACCGGGGGGACAGCTCCTCCGGGCTCACCAGCCCGGCCAGGGCGTGGGCGGCGGCCAGCTTCATCTCCTCGTTGATCTCCCGGGCGCGCACGTCGAAGGCCCCCCGGAACACCCCGGGGAAGGCCAGCACATTGTTGATCTGGTTGGGAAAGTCGCTGCGGCCGGTGCCCACCACCGCGGCCCCCGCCGCCAGGGCGGCGTCCGGCATGATCTCGGGGACGGGGTTGGCCATGGGGAACAGGATGGGATCGGGGGCCATGGACCCCACCATGTCCGCCGTCACCAGATTGGGGGCGGACACCCCCACGAACAGATCGGCCCCCACCAGCGCCTCCTTGAGCCCGCCCCGAACGGTGGGCCGGGTCAGCTGGGCCAGCTCGTCCAGCCAGGGGTCGTCCGCCAGGTCGGGCCGACCGGGGTGGACCACGCCGTGGATGTCGCACAGCACCCCGTGGCGCAGGCCCATAGCCCACAGCAGCTTGAAAATGGCGGTGCCCGCCGCCCCGGCCCCGGAGAATACGGCGCGGATGTCCCCGATGCGCCTGCCCGTGGCCTTCAGGGCGTTGAGCAGGGCGGCAGCCACCACGATGGCGGTGCCGTGCTGGTCGTCGTGGAAGATGGGGATGTCACAGCGCTCCTTCAGCTTTTTCTCGATCTCAAAGCACCGGGGGGCGGCGATGTCCTCCAGATTCACCCCGCCGAAGGAGCCGGACAGCAGGGCCACGGTGTTGACAAACTCATCCACATCCTTGGTTTTGACGCACAGGGGGAAGGCGTCCACCCCGCCGAACGCCTTGAACAGCACGCATTTGCCCTCCATGACGGGCATACCGGCCTCGGGGCCGATGTCCCCCAGCCCCAGCACGGCGGAGCCGTCGGTGATGACGGCGCACAGGTTGTGCCGCCGGGTGAGGACCCAGCTTTGCTCCGGGTCCCGTTGAATCTCCAGGCAGGGCTGGGCCACGCCTGGGGTGTAGGCCAGGGACAGGTCCGCGGCGGTGGCCGCCGGCGCCCGGGCTGTGATTTCAATTTTGCCCGCCCATTCCCGGTGGAGGCGGAGACTTTCCTTTGCGTAATCCATGACAATCCTTCCTTTTCGGCCCCTTTCGGCCCGTCGAGTTCTCCCGTCAAAAATACTATAAAAATGGCCCGCTGTCAAACCCGGAGATGGAGGAAAAGGGAGACGGAGAAAGACAGATGGAAAAGTTTTGATATCTCGAACAAAATATGAACAGAAAAAGACGGAAAAGCCAAAGCTATCGAACGAAATGTGAATAAAATGTAAATTTTTTGGCGACGTGAAACAGACGGGAAACAATGAGAGGCAAAATGTACTCGATTATTCGAATACCGGATAAATTAGCGTGTTTTTTGACTAATTTGTGGAATTTCACAGGGTTCGATTTGAAAAAAACTACTTGCTTTTTCCGGAACTTGTGGTACAATTATAGGCAAGACCAGGAAGAGAATCCAGTTGCGACGGTCAAAAACAGCTAGTACATGTGTTTTCACTGAGAAATTCTGAGGTTTGGCGAGAGACGGACGTTGGAAAAGATCAAACGAAAGTTCGATACATTGCCGCGGGGCGGGAGACCCGGTCCGGGCGCCGTCCGGTCTCCTGTGGAGCCGCCCCGTGTAAAGCTTTGGGACGGAAAGCAGGTCGGAGCGGCCGGCCGGCGCATAAGCTGGTTTTGGGGTGTGCTGTCCGCCCCGGCCGGCCGGAGGCGGAGGAGGTCCCGCGCATGACCAACAAAGAGCTACAGAAACTGGGCCGCAGGGAGCTCCTGCAGCTGCTGCTGGAGCAGGCCAAGGAGGCGGAGCGGCTGGGCAAGATGCTCAAGGAGAACGACCAGCAGCTCAAGCAGCTGGAGGAGAGCTATGAGCGGCTGCGGGACCGCCTGGACAAGAAAGACGCGCAGATCCACGAGCTGAAGGACGCCCTTGAGGCGGAGCGGGGCAAGCGGGAGGCGGAGCTGGCCCAGGCGCTTCGCTCCGGCGGCCCGGCCCGGCAGGCCGGGCAGTATCCCCCCATGGGGCAGGGGTTCCCTCCCCAGCCCGGCGGGGCGGCGCCCGCGGCGGAGGCCGCCGGCATCCGGCCCGGCTTTCCCGGCCCGGAGCCCTATCCCTATCAGCCGCCGGCGCCCCCCTATTCCACGCAGGAGGCGTCCGCCCCGGACCCCTTTCCCTATCAGGTCCCGCCCCAGCCGGGGGCGGCCGCCTGCCAGACCCCGGCGGACCCCTTTCCCTACCAGCCGCCCTATCTGGGCGCGCCCGCGCCGGATCCCTATCCCTCCGGCATGGAGGCCCAGTATCAATACCCGCCCCCCCGGCCCGAGCGCAAGCGGCAGGGCGGGCAGCACGGCAGGATGCCCTTTCGGCTGAAGCGTGACCAGGAAAACGGAAAGACGACCCTGTTCTTCGGCTGGCAGCATGACTAGGAATGGTGGACCCGATGAAAAAGGAGAAGGAACAGAAGGTAAAAAAGGGAAAACGGGGCAAGGAAGCCCCCGACAAGCCGCTGGACCTGCCCACCGTGGAGCAGCTGGAGGCGGAGCTGGGGCGGGAGAAATACCGCTGGCGGTTCCGCCGGGTGATGCGCAACACCATCTATGCCCTGGTGACGGTGGCCGCCGCCGCGGTGCTGGTGGCCACGCTGTGGATGCCGGTGCTCCAAATCAGCGGCAACTCCATGACCCCCACCCTGACGGGCGGGGAGGTGGTGGTGTCCATCAAGGGGAGCAGCTTCAAGCCCGGGGACATCGTGGCCTTTTATTACGACAACAAGATTCTGGTCAAGCGGGTCATCGCGGGCCCGGGAGACTGGGTGGACATCAAGGAGGACGGCACCGTGTTCGTCAACGAACAGGAGCTGTATGAGCCTTACCTGATGGAAAAGGCGCTGGGGGACTGTGACATCACCCTGCCCTACCAGGTGCCGGAATCCAAAATCTTCGTCATGGGGGACCACCGCAGCGTTTCGGTGGACTCCCGAAACACCGCCCTGGGCTGTGTGTCCTACGACCAGATTGTGGGCAGGCTGGTCCTCCGCGTCTGGCCTTTTAACGCGCTGAGCCTGATTTGACGCGCGGCGGGCGGAATGCTTAATAGAAAGGAGGGGATGGAAGCCATGGAAAAGAACCTGATTACACAGGCCGAGCGGTTTTTGCTCACCCGGCACAAGGACAAGCGCAGAACTTGGCTTTTGCGGGCCTTGGCGGTGGCGGTAGCCTTCGCCACCATCTATGTCCTGATTTTCCCGGCGATCACCATGTCTAATGAGGTGGAGTGCGGCATGGTAGAGCATGTGCACACCGAGGCCTGTTGGCAGGAGCAGCTGACGCCGCCCCAGCCCCAGCTGACCTGTCCCTTCCAGGGGACTGGCGCCATGGTGCTCCATACCCACGACAGCTTTTGCTACAACCAGCAGGGCGAGCTGATCTGCACACTGGAGGAGCGCGCGGCCCACACCCACGGCGCCGAGTGCTATCGGGAGCACCGGGAGCTGATTTGCACACAGGTGCCCGATCCGGGCCACACCCACACCGCCGCCTGCTATGCCCAGGACCGGGGAGAAGAGCTGATCTGCGGCCTGGAGGAGAGCGGTCAGGGCCACACCCACACCCAGGAGTGCTATCCCCTGGAGCGGATGGATGAGCCCCAGTGCGGCCTGGAGGAGTCTGAGGACGTGGTGGACGAGGCCACCGGCGAGGTGACCGCTCCCGGCCACCACCACACCGCCCAGTGCTGGGAGAAGCGGGTGGACCGCAAGCTGGTGTGCGGCCAGGAGGAGAGCGAGGACGTGGTGGACGAGGCCACCGGCGAGGTGCTAGTCCCCGGCCACCACCACAGCGCGGAATGCTGGCTGACCGGCGATGAGCTGTGCTACCAGTACGGCTGCGGCCAGCACGAGAGCCAGGGCCACACCCACAGCGATTCCTGCTACGCCTGGACGCCCCGGCTGATCTGCCAGGAGGAGGAGCGGCCCGCGGGCCACGTCCACACCGACGAGTGCTATGAGATCACCCAGCTGTTTGTGTGCCTGGAGCCGGAGATCGTCCCCCATACCCACGAGGCCGGCTGCTACGACGAGAACGGCGTCCTGGTGTGCCAGCTCCCCGAGGTGGTGGCCCACCAGCACACCGCCGAATGCTTTACCACCCCCGAGGGAGAGGCGGAGCCGGTGCGCACCCTGATCTGTGGAATGGAGGAGCACCAGCACACGGAACAGTGCTATGTGCGGGTGGAAAAAGACGAGGGCCCGACCTTCTACTGCGGCCTGGAGGAGCACGTGCACACTATGCCGGACTGCTTCTTTGAGACAGGCACCCTTCGGTGCACTCTCACTGAGCACGTTCATGACCTGACCTGCCTGGAGCCGCCGGTGGAGGCGTCCGATGACCCGGAACAGTCTCAGGACCCCGCAGAGTCGGAGGAGCCGGAACCGTCGGAGTCTCAGGAGCCGGAACAGACCGTGGTGGAGGGCGTGGAGCTGGTGGACGCCCAGTTCTCCGACGTTTATTCCACTGCCGAGTTCACCATGAGCTTTTATGTGAACGGCTTCGCCCAGGTGGCTGAGGAGCACGACCAGGGTCAGAGCCAGGACCAGGAGCCCCTACGACTTCCCGATCCCATGCCCACCCACAGCGGCGAGGAGTTCATGGAGCTGGTGGAAAACATGGTGCCTCTGGCGGCCATGCCCCGGATGACGGCCTACGCCGCGCCGATGTCCAGCGGAATGGAGGGCGTTGACCCGCCCGTGATGGTTCAGACCGACAGCGTGACCACGCCAGGTTCGGATATCGAGCCTGAGGGGACTGCTGTTGATAACAGCAGCCAGGTAATCCTGAACGACCCGCTCTTGCCGGAGGATCACACCGAGGGCGGACAACAGGCGTCTGAAAGCCTTCCCGCCTCTGTGGAGCCCGCTACGGAGAGCGGACTTCCCAGCGCGGAGCCCACCCCGGAGGCCGACGACTCCTCCGCGCAGCCCGAGCGGGTGCTGCTGGACCCCAGCCAGGTGCGCTTTGTAGTGGAGCCGCTGGAGGACGGCGGAGATGAGTGGGAAGCCGCCCTGGCCGCCACGGCGGAGCTGGGCGAGGAGGAGCAGGCCATGGTGCTCCAGATGTTTACCGTGGCCGCCTATGCCGGAGATGGCCGCAAGCTGGATATGGCCGGCTGGGACGTGGAGGCCGAGGTGGTGTTCAGCGACGAGCTGCTGGACTACGCCGAGAGCGCGGGCGAGGAGCAGCTGAGCACCATCGAGACAGACGGGGAGAGCGGGGAGGAGTCCGCCGAGGATGTGGGCACGGTGATCTCCGTGCTGGACCTGGAGACCAGCGAGGAAATGGCCTACGCTTCCGTCAGCTCGGTGCGGGCCAGCGCCAGGAGCCTTCGCTTCGCCGTAAAGGCGTCCAAGGCGGGCGACAGCAAGGTGGGCCTGATGCTCATCAAGAACGTGTACCCCCACTTCGACGTGCAGTATTACGCCTATATTAAGCAGCCGGAGACGGCTGATGCGCCGACAGGTGAGAAGGTATCTTTAAGTGATCCTCTGCCGTTCATCGACACCAGCGGGGGGGTACTGCCCAGTAATAAGACTACCCCGAATATCAAGTGGATCACACTGAAAGAGTACAATGAGGAAGATCTGAATGATCCGAACAAGGGCGCAATTCAATATGACGAAGGCACCCTTCAGCAAATTTACCTCGACAGCACGCTCCAGTTTAATCCGCTGAAGGAGGACCTGACAATTAACGGCCTGCTGAGCTTCACAGAGCAGAAGAACGATGCCCTGGAGACCATGTCGCAGCACTACACAATGAAGGAGCTATGGGTGCTGCAGCCCGGCGGTGACCCTGACAACGATACTGATTGGGAAAAGCATGTGATTTCGACCGGGGAGGAGCTCCAGTTCACCAACAACGCGGCGGCGGTCAGCGATAACGTGATCTTGATCCAGGAGACAGCTGAGGGCCGGACGAAGCTCCGTCTGGTCTACGATCAAAAAGTCCACGAGGAGAACGCTACCCATGGCGCCCTGTTTTACGACTACGACATCACCGAAGGTGAGTATATTGAAGGCAACAACAAAAAGGTGAGCGTAGAGAAAAAGGGCATCAACAACAATGGCCAAACGAAGGAAAATCATGGCTTGGCCTTCGGCAACGGACCTGGTGTACTGAACACAGGCTTAGGTGCCAATACCAATAAAGCAGACAGAAAGTTTATCAACCAGGCTAACACTGACTCCGATACTAAGATAGATACAGTTTATAAAGGTTGCTCCTTCGGCCTGGTGAGCGGCATGAATGGCAGCAACGACGTGAAGTTCGACGAGAACAAAGTGACGGGACCCAGCCTGTTCGGGACCACGAGTGTTGACATGAATGGCAAAACCGTCATAAACGGCTACTCCCTGGAGTTTGAAGGCGAAGGCGACACCTACACCCTGACGGCGGTGAAGAAGGACGGCAGTAATGTGCTGTCTGACCTGGATAGATTGGGATACGGCAGGCAGAACTGGAACAAAACAAAGGTAATCTGGTCCAATGAGTTCTGGCCGCTGGATGACGAGAAGGGTGTAGACCCCAAGTTTGGTAAGAGGGAAGATATCAGTACAGCAGAGCCAAACCTATATGGCGTTTATACGCTTCCCGTAAATGATTTTGATTCTGGCGAGGACCACAACGCCTACTTCGGCATGCACTTTACCGTCCAGTTCACCCTGCCCAGGAACTATACCGGCCCGCTGGAGTACTATTTCTTTGGCGACGACGACATGTGGGTATTCCTGAACGGCAGGCTGGTGTGCGACATCGGCGGCGTCCACTCCGCCGTGGGCGAGTACGTGAACCTGTGGGATTACCTGGGCGGCGACGCCGCCCGGTACACGGAGCGCAACAGCGACCAGAAGTACACCCTGTCCTTCTTCTACACTGAGCGCGGCGCGTCCGGGTCCACCTGCTGGATGCAGTACACCCTGCCCAACGCGGTCACCGTGCCCATTATCCCGGGGCCGGGCAAAGGTCCCAGCCTGACCATCGAGAAGGAAGTGGCGGGCAATATGGCCACTGAGGCGGATAGGGAGAAGCTCTACACCTTCGAGCTGGACCTGACCGGCCTGGGGAACGGCGCGTTCGGCGGCAAGCTGTACAACGACAAAAATGAACTGGTGAAGCTGACGGTGACTGATGAGGACGGACGGAAGTGCTATGCGGCAACCGATCAGGTCTACAATGAGGAGGAAGCCAAAGACGCTTTCAACATCACAGTGAGTGAGAAAATCCAGTTCCAGCTGAAGGACGACTGGAAGCTGGTGCTTCAGGACCTGCCCGCCGGCGCGAGCTACACCGTCAAGGAGGTGTTCCCGGACGGGTCGCCAAAGCCGGACGGCTGCCAGGTGTCCGTCAGCAAGGACGGCGTGGAAGCGGCGATCGGAGACACCGCCAGCGACTCGTCCATCAGTGCAAACGGCTCCAAGGTGAAATTCATCAACAGCTTCGGGTACGAGCTGCCCGAGACCGGCGGGGCCGGTGTGGCGTATACTATGGCATGTGTGCCGCTGCTGGCGGCGGGCTGCCTTTGGTATAAAAAGAAATCCCAGGGAGAGGGGGCGGCGGATGACGTATGACCCCCGTTTCCCCCGCAGGCAAAAGGAAATTCAGGAAAGATTGAAAGGAGAAAAGAAATGAAGCATTTGAAGAAACTGGCGAGCGTTTTGCTTGCCCTGGTCATGGCGGCGGCGCTGATGATGCCGGCGCTGGCGATCAATGCGAACGGTCAGAAGGCCAACATCACCATCGCAAACCCCAACGGGCACATTTTTACCGCCTATCAGATTTTTGAGGCGCAAAAGGCGGATAATGGGAGCTTGAAGCCCGAGTCAATCAAATGGGGCACCTATGTCACCGACCCGACTGCCATCGTAGACGCACTCAAGACGGCATTCCCTGGTGATGTAAATAAGGGTGAGGCTGGACCCTTCGATACAATCACCGATCCTGCCAATCAGGCCGAGGATTTGGCGACTATTCTGTCCACCCAATTTATGAATAAGGGTCCCTATGACAACGATACTGCTAGAAAGAATCTGGGGATTGCCATCGGCGGCACGATCACCAAGACTCCTCCTGCTGTCAGCCAGAGCGTCACCCTGAACGGCACCGTGAATGTGGGCTGGGTTTTGATCACCGAGCAGCTGAACGCCCAGGATACGAACCCCACCTTTATGCTTCAGCAGATCACGGTGGACGAGACCGTCACCCGCAAGACCCAGGACACCGGCGTGACCAAGGAGGTTTTTAATCCTGATATCGGTACGAATGGCGACTGGTCCGACGCAGCTATCTATCCCATCGGGGATGAAGCAATCGACTTCCGGCTGACGGTTGCGCTGCCTGACAACCTCATAGCCGGCTATAAGAACGCCACCCCGCAGCAGCACTACACTATCACCCTGCACGACGTGCAGGCCGCCGCGCTGACCGACGTGCAGATCAGCAAAATCACCCTTTATGGCAAGACCGGCAATGAAATTATGGAGCTGACTAAGGATACGGATTATTTTGTGACGGAAGGCACTTCGCATACGGCGACGGAGGATAGGCCCGCCTGTACCTTTGAAATCAATATCCCCAATGTGGAGAGCCTGACCAACGTGGAGGACAGCGGCAGCATCGTGGTGGAGTACACCGCCAAGCTGAACGGCACCGATATTAAGACCGGCACGGAGGGCAACCTGAACCATGTGGAGCTGTGGACGGACCACAAGATTTCTGAGGACAACGTCAAGGTTTTCGCGCTGGAGCTGGACGTGAACAAGGTGGACGGCGACGGCAACCCCCTGACTGGGGCCGAATTCACCCTGTACAAAGAGGAAGATTGGGATGCCAACAAGGGTGAGCCTCTCAAGCAGGAGGACGGCACTACCCCGCGCCCCGGCATTCCGATGAGCAAAAATTCTGATAAGGTCATTGTGGGCGAGGGTGATAACGCCGTTGAGTGGGATGCTGGTACCCGGTTCTACGTCAAGGGTCTGGAGGCCGGGACCTACTACCTGGTGGAGTCTGAGACGCCCGATGGCGACTACACCGCCATCAAGCCCATCAAGATCGTAATCAACGCCTCGACGACTGAAAAGGACGGCCCGGAGGCGGGCGTGCTCACCGTTACTGTGACTTCTGATCGGGATCGGTTCACCGAGAGTGGCGGTATCATTTCCAGCACCATTGAGAATATCAAGGGCACCCTGCTCCCCGAGACCGGCGGCATCGGCACCACCATCTTCTACATTGTAGGCGGTGTGCTGGTTGTGGGCGCTGTGGTCCTGCTGATCACCAAGCGCCGCGCCGGCGCCGACGAGGAGTAATCCAAGCACACAAACGCATAGCATGATGTAGCATCCCGTGCCTTCGCCGCGCCGCGGGAGGACCGCGGCGCGGCGGAGGAGATGAAAACCAATGAAGAAAAAATTGACCAACCTCCTGTTGGTTCTCATCCTGCTGGTGGGGGCGGGCATCCTGCTCTACCCCAGCTTCAGCGACTATTGGAACTCTTTCCACCAGTCCCGGGCCATCGCCAGCTACAGCGAAAGCGTCAACAACCTGAACGAGGCGGAGTACGAGCGCATCTGGCAGTCGGCGGTGAAGCACAACCGCTGGATAGCCGGGAAAAGCGTGCCCTTTTCCCTCAACGAGGAGGAGTGGGCGGAGTATGAGTCCCAGCTCAACCTCACGGGAAACGGCATCATGGGATATATTGATATCCCCAAAATTGAAGTGACGCTGCCCATCTACCACGGGGTGTCCGACGCGGTGCTCCAGGTGGCGGTGGGCCACATTGAAAGCAGCTCCCTCCCTGTGGGCGGGGAGTCCAGCCACTGCATTTTATCAGGCCATCGGGGCCTGCCCAGCGCCAAGCTGTTCACCAATCTGGACCAGCTGGCCGAGGGCGACTATTTTCAGCTTAAAATTTTGAACGAGGTGCTGACCTACGAGGTGGATCAGATCCGCATCGTACTGCCCAGCGAGGTCAACGAGCTGGGCATCGCCCAGGGCCAGGACTACTGCACTCTGGTGACCTGCACGCCCTACGGCATCAACAGCCACCGGATGCTGGTGCGGGGCAGGCGCGTCGCCAACCCCAGGGAGGCGGCCAATATCACCTCCGACGCCATCCGGGTGGACCCGGTGCTGGTGGCTCCGGCCATGGCCGCGCCCATGCTGATTGTACTGGCGGCATGGCTGATTATCAACCCGGGCGGAAAAAAGAAAAAGAAGAAAGACAAGATTAAAAATCAGTTAAAACCAAAAAATAACGACGAAAACATCACCTGACCCAGAGGGGCAGGTTTTGAAAGGCAGGCGTTTTCCATGAACTTGAAAAGCTGGCTGCGGCGGGCGGCCGCCGGAGCGCTGTGCCTGATACTATGCGCCGTCGGGCTGGGACAGACGGCCCTCGCGCTGGAGGCGCCCAGCACGATCAAGGATTTTAAGCCAGACGCGCCGTGTAAAATGACGCTGAACTACCTCCACAAGGATGTGGAGGTGAAGGTGTACAAGATTGCCACGGTGGATGGGAACTTGAAATATTCCTTAACAGGGGATTTCAAAACGTATTTAAAGGTCATCAACGACAACAATATCAACGCGCCCAAGGAGACGGGGGAGTGGGTGGCCCTGGCCCGCACCCTGCGAAATGAGATTCAGGATGAGGAGAATCTCGCCAGGCAGGAGAACCGGACGTGCAGGTATAAGCCGGTCTGGGAGGGCAAGACGGTTCAGGACCCTAAGAACAAGGACAATTTTATGGTTACCGTCGAAAAAGACAAGGACGGCAGGCCGCTGACGCCGGGGCTCTATTTAGTGGTGACGGAGCGCTATGCGCGTGAGGAGAACAACGGCAAGGGCCTCATTGTGGAGACTGTATATGACGTAGGCCCCTATCTGGTGACGCTGCCCACCTGGGAGGGAAAGGACCTCCAGAACGGGGAATGGGTCTACGAGATTACGGGAGACGCGGGCAAGAAGGCCAAGTATGTGGAGCACGACACGAACTCCAAACTGATGGCGGTCAAAATCTGGCGGGACAGCAATGGAAACAGGCTGGACAGCAAATATGTGGACTCCAACGTTGAGATCAGGCTGGTTTTAAAAAATAAGACGACCGGGGAGATCTCCGAGGAAAAGATTCTCAGCAAAAAAAACGGCTGGTACTGTGTCTGGGAGAATCTGGACAACAAGTATGAGTGGACTGTGGAGGAAAGGACCAGTTTGGGGGACTATTGGTCCGATGTGATAAGGTCAGACGCCAACGAGTACTCAATTGAGGTGGTCAACACCAAGCGGACGCCCTATAAGCCAAACCCGGACCCCAGTTATCCAGTAAATCCCAGCTATCCGGTGAATCCCAGTTATCCGGTAAATCCCAGCCATCCGGTGAATCCCAGCCCATCCCCCAGGCCCAGCGACTTTGAGGTGGAGGACCCCACCCCGCCCTTGGGGGACATGACGCCGCCTCCCGGCTCCAGCAGCCCGCCCCGGGGGACCAATCCCCCCAGAGGGACCAACCCGCCGGAGGAAATTGAGCTGGACGACCCCGACGTGCCGCTGGGCGACCTGCCCCAGACGGGGCAGCTGTGGTGGCCGGTGCCCATTCTGGCAATCGCCGGGCTGATGCTAATGATTGTGGGCATCATCCGCCGCCGGACCGGAGGGTATGAGGATGAATAGGCGGGGACTGATATGCATCGCGGCGGGGCTGCTGCTGCTCTTGACATCGCTGGGATTGACGGGCTATAATATCGTTGACGAGCGCCGGGCGGGGGAGAGCGCGGCCCTGGCCTATGACCTGCTGCGGGGCCAGGCCCTGGACCCGGGAGAGCTGGAGCTGCCCGAGGGGCTGATTCCCGCCTATCAGGTGAGCCCCGAGGTGCTGATGCGCGAGGTGGAGATCGACGGCCACGCCTACATCGGCTATATCAGCCTGCCCACGCTGGAGCTGGAGCTGCCGGTGATGAGCGAGTGGAGCTATCCCAAAATGAAAATTGCCCCCTGCCGGTACTGGGGGTCGGTGTACCTGGACAATATGGTCATCGCCGCCCACAACTATGTGAACCATTTCGGCAGGCTGAGCAGCCTGTCGGTGGGGGACCCGGTGAGATTCACCGACGTGGACGGCAACGTATTTGAGTACACGGTATCTGAGCTGCTTGAGCTCAAGCCCAACCAGACCCTGGAGATGGTAAAGGGGCTGGACTGGGACCTGACCCTGTTCACCTGCAACACCAGCGGCCGCCAGCGTCTGACGGCGCGCTGCGTCCGGGTGGAGGAGGGGCCGGCGTGAGGGCCGGACCACTCTAAAAAGGGATAGTAAGAACAAAATTTGTCTGCCTGTGAAGGAAAAGGGAGGCTATTATGAAAAAGAAGCTTGTGATCGCGCTGGCGCTGGCGGCCTGCTGTGTGCTGACGGGCTGCTCCAAGACCGCCTCGGACGAGGACGTGTTTGGCCCCAGCGCCGGAGACAGGGACCCTCTGGCCCAGCAGACCGCCCCGGTGGAGTCTGCCAGCCAGGCCCCCGCCCAGAGCGAGGCCCCGGCGGTGGAGAACACCCCCTCGGCCCAGCCGGAGGAGAGCGGCCCTCCCACCCAGACGGCCGCCGCCAATGGGAGCGCCCAGCCCTTCATTGACGAGGTGCCCATGGGCGAGGGCGTGAATCTGAGCGACGAGCTGGTGCCCATGTCCGCCGCCCCCGCCGCCCTGCCCACGGTGCTCAGCCCCGTGGCCTCGGGCACGGCGGTGCAGTCGGGCGGCGGCGCGGAGATCGATTACTCTAACAGCAAGGACGGCTATGTGATGTGCCGGTACGCCGCCGCCAACAGCAAACGCCTGCGGGTGCAGGTGGGCGGACCCAGCACGACCTATACCTATGACCTGCCCACGGGAGCGTGGGTCACCTTCCCCCTGTCCGACGGGAACGGCAGCTACAAGGTGACGGTGCTCCAGAACACCACCGGGAAGAAGTACGCCGTTTTGGCCGCCGCCACCTTCCAGGTGACGCTGGCGGATGAGTTCGCCCCCTTTATCCGTCCCAACCAGTATGTCAACTATGAGAAGGCGGTGAACACCATCGCCAAGGCGGCTGAGCTCACCGGCGGCATGTCCAAGCCTTTGGAGAAGGTGGGCGCGGTTTACAACTACGTGGTGAAGAACCTGACCTATGACCGGGCCAAGGCCGCCTCCGTTACCAGCGGCTACCTGCCCGATCTGGACAGCGTGCTAGCCAGCAGGACCGGCATCTGCTTTGACTACGCCGCGCTGATGACCGGGATGCTGCGCAGCCAGGGCATCCCCTGCAAGCTGGTGGTGGGTTACGCTGGCACCGCCTACCACGCCTGGGTGAGCGTGTGGACCCAGGAGACCGGCTGGGTGGAGGGCGCCATTTACTTCGACGGCACCACTTGGCACCGGATGGACCCCACCTTTGCCTCCTCCGGCAACAGCAGCGAGAGCATCATGCAGTATATCGGGAACGGAAGCAATTATAAGGTGAAGTACCTCTACTAAGCGACGGGGGCTTTTCATGAAACGACTGATTTCCAACGAGGATATTGCCAGCTTGTGTCTTGAGCTGTCCCTGCTTCTCCACGCCGGCGTGAGCACCGGCGACGCCCTCTCCCTGCTCAGTGAGGAGGGGGATCGGAGAGGTATGCTCAAAAACATGGCGGAGCGGGTGGACAGCGGTGAAACGCTGTCCGCCGCTTTGCGTGAAAGCGGGGCCTTCCCCACCTATGTGTGCGGGCTGGTGGAGGTGGGCGAACGGACGGGCAGGACCGAGGAGGCCCTGTCCGCCCTGTCCCGTTATTACGAGGACCGGGTGCGCCTGTCACGCCGGGTGCGCTCGGCTCTGCTGTATCCGGCGGTGATGCTGGCGCTGATGCTGGTGGTCATCGGGGTGCTGCTGGTGAAGGTGCTGCCCATCTTCGACGACGTGTACGCCTCCCTGGGGGGGCGGCTCACCGGGGTGGCCGCCGGCCTGCTCACCCTGGGCCGGTGGCTGGAGAGCGCCATGCCGGTGCTGTTCATTGTGCTGGCGGCTTTGGCGGCGCTGGTGCTGCTGTTCACCGTGGTGGGGCCCCTGCGCCGAGGGATCACGGCCTTGTGGCGGAAAATTCGGGGAGACCGGGGCGTGTCCCGGAAGCTGAACAACGCCCGGCTGGCCCAGGCCCTGGCCATGGGCATGGCCAGCGGCCTGCCGGTGGACGAGGCGGTGGAGCTGTCCGCCAATTTGATGGAGGGCGGCGCCAAAAAGCGGTGCCAGAACTGCCAGAAGCGGCTGGAGGGCGGCGAGAGCCTGGGGGAGGCGCTGAAGGAGAGCGGCCTGCTCCCCCCCCGGCAGAGCCGACTGCTAGAGCTGGGCCAGCGCAGTGGCGCAGGCGATGCCTCCATGGAGAAGATTGCCCGGGACCTGAGCGAGGAGGGGGAGGCCGCCCTGGATGCCCTGGTGGGGCGGGTGGAGCCCGCCCTGGTGCTGGTGTGCTCGGTGCTGGTGGGGCTGATCCTGCTGTCGGTGATGCTGCCCCTGATGCACATTATGAGCGCCATCGGGTGAGCCTATGAGAAGGAGAAAGGGCGGGGCGGTCGCCCTGCTGCGGGGCGTGCTGCTCCCGCTGGCGGCGGTGGCGGTGCTGCTGTGGTTTGCCGCGGCGGTGGACAGCCTGGACAGCGGCCGGTCCCAGGAGGATCTGCGCCAGCTGGAGGAGACGCTGCGGCGCGGCTGTGTGGCCTGCTACGCCGCCGAGGGGGTCTATCCCCCCAATTTGGACTACTTAAAGGAACACTATGGCCTGCAGATTGACGAGGCGCGGTATACGGTGCAGTATATGGCCTTCGCAGAAAATCTGATGCCGGACATCACCGTGCTGGAGAACGCGCCATGAAGAGACAGGGGACAAAGCACCATATGGATGGGCTGCTCATGCTGCTGCTGTTCGGCGTGTTCGCGGTGTGTGTGCTCATCGTGCTGCTCACCGGGGCCAGGGCCTATCGGGGGCTCACCGACCGGGACCGGGCGGCCTATGACCGGCGGACCTGCGTGCAGTACATCGCCACAAAGGTGCGCCAGGGGGACTTGACCGGCGGCGTTGCCGTGGAGCCCTTCGGGGATGCCGCGGCGCTGAGCCTGAAGGACCCGGAGGGCTTCATCACCCGGCTTTACTGCTTTGACGGCTGGCTGATGGAGCTGTATACCTTCGCGGACGGGGCGCTGGAGCCCCAGGACGGGGAGCGGATCATGCCCCTGGCGGGGCTGGAGCTGACCCTGGAGGACGGGCTGCTGACGGCTGAGCTCCAGGCCGGGGAGGGCGTGACGGACACGCTGCGGCTGTCCCTGCGCTCGGAGGAGGGGGGACGGCCATGAAGAGCAAGGCGCCCCTGCTGCTCATGGAGCAGATGGTGATGCTGCTGGTGTTCGCCCTGGCGGCGGCCATCTGCCTCCAGGCGTTCGTGAAGTCGGACGGCCTGTCCGGGGCCAGCGAGGACCGGGACCGGGCGGTGACCCTGTGCCAGGAGGCGGCGGAGGCGGTGCGGTACAGCGGGGGAGATTTAAAAAAGACGGCGGAGCTGCTGGGGCTGTCCTGCCCGTATGAGGGGGATGTGGAATCTCTCTCTCTGGGTTATGACAAGGAGTGGAACAGCTTCGGCGTGGTGACAGAGTTCGGGAAGGATGTGCTCCGCGAGGTGCGGGTCACGCGGATAGACAGTGGCGTGGACGGCTTGGGCAGGGCCCAGGTGGAGGCGTTCGCGTGGGACGACAGGGACGGAGCCGAGCACAAATCAATCTACATGATCGAGGTGGCCTGGCAGGTGCCTGCGGCATCGGCAGAGGTGACGGCGGAAGTAGTGGCGGAGGTGGAGATCGACGATGGCACAGCAGACTAGGGCCAGGGAGCGGTTCTCTCCCCCGGCGGTGGGGGGGATCTCCCTGCTGGTGGTGTTCGCGGTGCTGTGCCTGACGGTGTTCGCCCTGCTGGCCCTCACCACCGTCCAGGCGGACAAACGGCTGGCGGACGCCTCGGCCCGGGCGGTGACGGACTACTACGCCGCCGACTGCACGGCCCAGGAGATTTTAGCCCGTCTGCGCAGAGGGGAACGGCCTGAGGGTGTGGAAATCCTAAACAGGCTGGGCGATGGGATATATACCGCTCGCTACGCGGTCCCCATCTCCAACACCCAGGAGCTCCAGGTGGAGGTGGAGCTGACGGAGGACTGGGCGGGCTATGATTGGCGCTACCAGGTGGTCCGCTGGCAGGCGGTCCCCACGGCTGAGTGGGAGGGCGACGAGTCCCTGGATGTCTGGGACGGAACTTGACAAATCAAAGGAGAAACCACATGACACAACTGACGGATTATCTGCAAAAAGCTGTGAGCAGCCGGGCCTCCGATCTGTTCATTGTGGCGGGGGGGCCGGTGTGCGCCAAGCAGGACAACCGCCTGGTGCCCATCAGCCAGGACCGGGTGTTTCCCAACGAGACGGAGGAGCTGATCCGGGAGGTATACGCCCTGGCGAGCCGCCCCATGGACCGTTTCCTCCAGGAGGGGGACGACGATTTCTCCTTCTCCATGGCGGGGATGGCCCGGTTCCGGGTGAACGTCTACCGCCAGCGGGGCTCCATGGCGGCGGTGATCCGGGTGGTGGCCTTCGATATCCCCAACTGGATGGACTTGGGCATCCCCGAGCAGGTGATGGCCCTAGCGGAGGTCCAGCACGGCATGGTGCTGGTCACCGGCACGGCGGGCAGCGGCAAGTCTACCACCCAGGCCTGCGTCATCGACCGGATCAACCGCACCCGGGAGTGCCATATCATCACCCTGGAGGACCCCATCGAGTACCTGCACCGGGACCGGCGGAGCATCGTCAGCCAGCGGGAGGTGGCCATTGACACCCAGAACTACCCCTCCGCCCTGCGGGCCTGTCTGCGGCAGGCGCCGGACGTGATCCTGCTGGGGGAGATGCGGGACCAGGAGACCATCCACACCGCCATGACGGCGGCGGAGACGGGGCATCTGCTCATCGCCACGCTCCACACCAAGGGGGCGGTGAACACCATCGACCGCATTGTGGACACCTTCCCCAGCGGCCAGCAGGACCAGGTGCGGGTGCAGCTGAGCATGGTGCTGCACACGGTGGTGTCCCAGCAGCTGGTGCCCAACACCAAGGGGGGGCTGGTGCCCGCCTTTGAGATCATGCACGTGAACAACGCCATCCGCAGCCTGATCCGGGACAGCAAGACCCACCAGATCGACAACGCCATCGCCGCGGGCGGCGCGGAGGGGATGATTACCATGGATCAGTCCCTGCTGGCCCTGTATAAGGGCCGGGAGATTACGGCGGAAACCGCTTTGTCCTACGCCGACAACCCCGAGCAGCTCCGGCGGAGGATCGGATAAAGAGGGGCCGGGAGCAAAGGCGTCAAGGGAGCCATGAGCTGCCCTTGACGCCTTTATTGTTTGCTATTTTCGGGTCAGATACCAGCTGTACTCGCTCTCGGTGAGGGCGTAGCCCTTGCTCTGGGCGGCCTCCAGGATGGCGGCGGGGTCGTCAAAGAGACAGCTTTTGGACAGGAAGATGTAGTCGGGCACCTTGGCTGGGTTGAGCCGGTAGTAGTCCTCCAGCCGGTCCAGGGCGGTCTGGTTCTCGCCGGAGAGCCAGCCGGAAAAGGTGGCGTACTCCATGGGGTCGGCGGCCAGCGGACACCAGGAGCGCTCGTTGAGGATGAGCAGCTTTCCCCGGGGCAGGGCCTTGTAGACCTGAAGCTCGCCGTTCAGCCGCCGGTACACGCCCGCCCGGTAGACCGTGGTGCGCAGCCCCCGGCCCGGCCCCTCCTCCAAAACGGCGGTGAGGGCGGGCGGGGCGTCGTCCATGAAGCAGTGGCTGGCCTTGACATAGACCTGGAGCAGAAACAGCGCGGAGATGGCGAGGGCGGCCGCCCCCGCGGCGGCGCGGACCTGGAGGCGGGAGGGGGAAGTCCCCGCGCCCTCCCGCAGCTCCCGGAGCAGCCGCCCCATGAACAGCAGGCTGGCGGCGTTGGGGAGGGCGCAGGCCATGGAGATGGCGTAAAAGTAGTTGTTGGAGCCCAGGTTCACCGCCAAGGCGTAGATAAGGCCGCCCAGAAACAGCCCGGCGAACAGCGCCCGGGGCCGCTCCCGGCACAGGAGGTAGGAGACAAGGCCCGGAAAGAGGAGGGGGAGCATGACGGCGTTGTAGTGGATGTCCGCCGCGGTGGGCAGGAACAGGGCATAGCAGACCAAGGCCAGGGCGCAGGCGGCGGACAGGTAGCCGCCCCGGCGCCGGTCCCGCCCCTGGTCCAGGAGGAGGGTCAGCAGCAGAAGGGCGAAGCCCGCCAGCACATAGCGGAACAGAGGATGGCAGTTGAGCAGCAGGGCGCCGGCGTATTGGAGCTTGGCGGGGATGGAGACGCCCTGATGCTCCGGGTCGGCCAGGATATAGGGCAGGTTGTCCAGCACCCCTCGAATGCCGCAGGTGGTGAGAATGTAGAGCAGAAACAGCGCTGCGGCGGCGGCGCAGCCCCCGGTGAGCCACGCCAGGCGGGCGGGGGAGAGAAAGCCGCCCGTGCCGTCTCCGGCGGGCCTGAGGCTCCGCCGGAGGGCGCGGACCCCCACTCCGGCGGCGTAGAGGAAATACGCCGCCGCGAAATAGGGACAGCACAGCACCGCTCCCGCCAGAAAAAGCCCGGACAGCGCCCAGAGCCGCCGTTGTTCCGCCGTGGACAGCAGAAGGCCGGAGAGAAGGATAAAGTCCAGAGCCATGGTGTTGTAGCTCAGGGCCATGAGGTCATAGGGCGTGAACAAAAACCAGGACAGGGCGGCGGCGAGGGCTGACCAGCCGTATTCCCGCACGCGCAGGTAGAAGCACAGAGAGACCAGGCCGTGGAAGAACACGTAGGCGTACCGCGCCGCCAGCAAAATGCCGTCGGTGGAGCCGGTGAGCAGCCGATACAGCCACACCAGCGGGGTGGTGAGCAGCCCCGCCATCTGGGAGACGTGCCACTCGTCGGCAAAGAGCACGTCACCCATGCTCAGCCGGTGGGGGACGGTGAGGTAGAAGGCGTCGTCATAGGCGCCGAAGCCGAAGGGGCACTTCCACAGGGCAAACGCCCCGGCGGCGGCAAACAGAAGTACAAAAATCAGGCCCTGGGAGGGCTTTTTCTCTGTCAGACAGTCCGGGAGCTTCATGAGCCCAGCACCCTTCGGGCGATGTTCACCGACTGGCGGGCGTCCTTCGCGTAGTAGTCCGCCCCCATCTTGGCGGCGAAATCGGTTGTCACCACCGCGCCGCCCACCCAGACCACCGGGGGCTGGGGCAGGGCGCGGAGCAGGCGGATGGTCTCCTCCATGGCCGGGAGGGTGGTGGTCATCAGGGCGGACAGCCCCACCAGCCGGATATCCTGCGCCCTGACCGTCTCCAAAATGACCTCCGGCGGCACGTCCCGGCCCAGGTCGACGGCCTCATAGCCGTAGTTTTCCATCACAGTGCGCACGATGTTCTTGCCGATGTCGTGGATGTCCCCCTTGACGGTGGCGATCACGAATTTTCCCTTTTTCACCGGAGCTCCGCCCTTTTGGGCGATGGAGGTCTTGATTACCTCAAAGACTGCCTGGGCGGCCTGGGCGGCGCTCAAAAGCTGGGGTAGGAAGGCCCGCCCCGCCTCGTAGTCCGCCCCCACCCTGTCCAGGGCGGGGATGAGCCGGTTTTCCACCAGGGACAGCTCATCCTGGCTTTGGAGGGCCTCCCGGGCCAGCTTTCCCGCGTCCCCCTCCAGCCCCCGGGCCACCGCCTCCTCCAGAGTGAGGGAGGGGACGGTTCCGGCGGGCGCGGAGGGGACGGGGGCGGCCTCGGCGAACCGGGCGATGTAGTCCCGACACTGGGGGTCCTCCCCGGACAGCGCTCGGAAGGCCGCCACCGCGTCCATCATCTCAGCCTGGTTGGGGTTGAGGATGGGCAGGGTGAGCCCCGCCCCCAGGGCCTGGGTGAGAAAGCTGCGGGTGACGGCGGACCGATTGGGCAGGCCGAAGGAGATGTTGGACACACCCAGCACCACCTGGAGGCCCAGTTCCTCCCGGACCATGCGCACGGCCTTCAGCGTCTCACGTGCCTGGTTTTGCTGGGCGGACACGGTGAGGGTGAGGCAGTCGATCCAAACGTCCTCCGCCGGGATGCCATAGCTCAGCGCCGCGTCCAGAATCCGGCGGGCGATGGCCGCCCGCCCCTCGGCGGTCTGGGGGATGCCGTGCTCGTCCAGGCACAGGCCCACCACGCTGGCCCCGTACTTTTTCACGATGGGCAGGACGCGGTCCAGCACGGCCTGCTCGCCGTTCACCGAGTTCACCGCCGCCTTGCCGTTGTAGACCCGCAGGGCGGCCTCCAGCGCCTCCGGGTCAGTGGAGTCCAGTTGCAGGGGCAGGGGGACGGCGCTCTGGATTTTCTTCACCACCTGGGGCAGGAGGGCCGCCTCGTCCACCCCGGGATGGCCCACGTTCACGTCCAGGATGTCCGCCCCAGCGTCCTCCTGCTGGACGGCCAGGTCCAGCACGTAGTCCAGGTCCTGCTCCAGCAGGGCCTGCTGGAGCCGCTTTTTGCCCGTGGGATTAATTCGTTCCCCAACCACCCGTACGCCGCCCAGGAAGCAGGGGGTCATGGCGGAGCACACAAAGCCGGCGGAGCGGTAGGCCCGGGGGGTGGGCGTTTTGTCCTTCAGAGCGGCGGACAGAGCCCGGATATACTCAGGCGAGGTGCCGCAGCAGCCGCCGAAGATGGTTACCCCCGCCTCCAGGCAAGGGAGGAGGGCTTTTACAAACTCGTCCGGACCCATGTCATATCTCCCGGTGGCCGGGTCGGGCAGGCCCGCGTTGGGCTTGGCGATGACGGGAAGGTGGGTGTTCTCGCACAGCTCTTTCAGCAGGGGGAGGAGCAGGTCCGGTCCCAGGGAGCAGTTCAGGCCGACGGCGTCCGCGCCCAAGCCCTCCAATGTGCGGGCCATGGAGGGGATGGTACAGCCGGTAAAGGTCCGCCCGCTACGCTCAAAGGACATGGTGACCAGCACGGGCAGGGAGGTGTTCTCCTTCACCGCCAGCAGGGCGGCCTTGGCCTCATACAGGTCGGTCATGGTCTCAATGGACACCAGGTCCGCCCCGGCCCGCTCCCCCGCCACGGCCACCTCCTTGAAATAGTCGTAGGCCCGCTCAAAGGACAGAGTGCCCAAGGGCTCCAGCAGCTCCCCCAGGGGGCCCAGGTCCAGGGAAATTTTCACATTGGTCCCGACGGCGGCCTCGCGGGCCACCGCCACGGCGGCGGACACCACCTGGTCCACGCCGTACCCCGTCCCTGCCAGCTTCAAGGCGTTGGCTCCGAAGGTGTTGGCGCAGAGGATCTGGCTGCCCGCGTCGATGTACTCCCGGTAGATGGAGCGCAGCAGGTCGGGGTCGGTGAAATTCAGCAGCTCCGGCTTGCCCCCGGGGGGCAGGCCCCGCTGCTGCAAAACGGTGCCCATGGCCCCGTCCAAAATGGTGAGTCCGTCGTGTAAAAAGTCAAGCTCCACAGGTGTTTCCTCCCTTGCGGTATTGGCAGTTCTCTCTCAGTGCGCAAAAGGCGCAGCCCCGGACCCGAGCAGGTTGGGGCTTTTCCGACAGGCCGATGACGGCGGTGACGGTTTTGGAGGGGTTGAGCAGCAGACTGTCCGTCACCTGGACCCCCAGCCGCCGGGGGGCGTCCAGCAGGGCGCAGACGTCCCTTTGCAGGGACAGGGGAAGGTCCCCGTAGCCGGGGCTGAACCGATCGGTGAGGTGTAGACCGGGAAAGCGGGCGGCAATCTCCTCCTCCGCCTGGTCACATCCCGCCTCCACCCAGGCGGAGGCGCAGGCGTCCAGCAGGGCGGCCCCGGCCATGCTCCGGGCCTGCTCCGCCCGAAGGAGGGCCTCAAACTCCGCCCCCAAGGTGCACATGAGCAGCACGGCCTGGGAACAGTCCGCCAGCATCCGCCCCGCCAGGCCCCCGGGGAGGGCGAGGCCCGCCCCCTCCAGCGCCGGGGAGCCGGGGCCGGACACCAGGGGAAAGGCCCGCCAGACCCACCTTGGGGCCACCCGGCGCTTGAGCTTGTCCGCCGCGGCGGACAGCTGGGCGGACAGGGCGGGGTCCGGCTCCTCCCGCACCCCCAGATAGCGCAGGGCCTCAGACAGCTTCAGCTCCATTTGCCCCCTCCCCTCTTCCCATGGACGGTTTCTCTTATGATACCGCAAACCAGGGGAAAAAACAAGCACAGGGGAGTTATTCCCCTGTGCCGGTGGAAGGGACCTGGTAAGCGCGCAGCAGCCGCCGGGCAAACCAGTCCGTGGCCTGGGCCAGGTCGTAGGCAAAGCCGGTGGTGCACCAGTTGTAGGTGAGGCCCCGGATGGAGATCATCATCCAGTTGGCGATTTCCCGGGCGCTGTCCCCGTGGCCGTCCAGCTCGCCGCTGTCCAGGCCGCCTTGGAGCACCCGGATGAGCACCGTCACCAGGCTGTTGTCCTGGGGCCGGTTGAAGGAGGGGTTGTCCGGGCTGTATAGAAGCCGGGTCATCCGGCGGTCCGTCAGCTCGCTGGAGTAGTGGGCGTAGTGCTCAAAAAAGAACAGCGCCCGCTCCACGCAGGTGGGCTGGGTGAGCTGGGGCTCCACCACCTGGGTGAAGTAGTGGTCCGCCACCTGGTAGGTCTCGTAAAAGACCTCCAGCTTGGTGGAGTAATAGTTGTAAAAGGTGCCGATGGACACGTCGGCCCGCTCCACGATGTCCCGGATGGTGATGCTCTCAAAGTCCCGCTCAGCCAGCAGCTCCACCGCGGCGTTGAACAGATTCAGCTTGGTCTGTTCCGCCTGAAGCTGGCGCTTGGTCTTGTTCTCCTCCGTCAAGTGGACCGCCTGCCTTTGTCTTGTGTGTTAGCAGGCATTATACCGGAAAAACGCCCCGTTGGCAAGGGGGAGCGGGGGAAAGCTTCCTCGGCATATCCCACAAATTTTGATACCTAAAGTATACAGGGTGCACAAAATTTTTCAGAGGATATTTTCCCTATTGACGGTCCCTACAAAGAGTAGTATAATTTTTAACGAACAAGTTCAGTGAACAAATTCACCAAAATTTGGAGGGATAGTCATGGCAAAATTTATCACGGCCCAGGAGGCGGCCAAGCTGATCCCCGACGGGGCCACGGTGGGTGTGGCGGGCATGGGTCTGTCCGGCTGGGCGGAGGAGATCGCCTGCGCTATGCGGGACAGCTTCCGGGAGACGGGGCACCCCTGTGGCCTGCACCTGAAGCAGGGCAGCGCCCTGGGCGACTGGGGCTACGGCAACGCCTTCGTGGGCTGGAACCGTTCCAAGCGGGAGGGCGGCCCGGACAAGGAGCACGGCAACCGGGGGGCCACCCGGCTGGGCGAGGCGGGCCCGGGGCTGGTGAAAAAGTGGACCAGCGCCCACATCGGCAGCGCCTTCACCCTGTGCGACCAGGCCCGGAACAACGAGCTGGAGAGCTACTGCCTGCCCCAGGGCGTCATCATCAACCTGTGGCGCGAGATCGGCGCGGGCCGTCCCGGCCTGCTCACCAAGGTGGGCCTGGGCACCTTTGTGGACCCCCGGGTGGAGGGGGGCCGAATGAACCAGTGCGCCAAGGACGAGCTGGTGAAGGTGGTCAATTTCGAGGGGGAGGAGTACCTGTTCTACCCCGGCTTCAAGGTGGACGTGGCCATCCTCCGGGGCACCATCGCCGATGAGAACGGCAATATCTCCTTCGCCCGGGAGAGCGTCATCAACGAGGGCTTCGCCGTGGCCAACGCCACCAAGAACTCCGGCGGCATCGTCATCGTCCAGGTGGAGTACCTGGCCAAGAAGGAGACCCTGCCCGCCAAGGACATCAAGATCCCCGGCACCCTGGTGGACTACGTGGTCCAGGCCCGGGACCCCAAGTCCTGCTGGCAGGCGGAGGGCGACTACTGGGAGCCCTCCTTCTCCGGCGAGATCCGCAAGCCCCTCACCTCCATCGAGCCCCTGCCCTTCGACGAGAGGAAGGTCATCTGCCGCCGCTGCGCCATGGAGCTGAAGGCCGGCGACCTCATCAACCTGGGCGTGGGCATGCCCGCCGACATCGCCAAGGTGGTCAACGAGGAGGGCCTCATCGACCAGGTGACCATGTCCACCGAGAGCGGCATGGTGGGCGGCGTGCCGTCGGCCCTGCCCAGCTTCGGCTCCGCCTACAACCCCGAGGCCATCATCACACCCAACGAGATGTTCGACCTCATCAGCGGCGGCGGGCTGAACATGACCTGCCTGGGCATCGGCGAGATCGACAAGGACGGCAATAACAACGTCAGCCGGATGGGCTCCCGGCTCACCGGCCCCGGCGGCTTCATCGACATCAGCTCCAACACCCCCAAGGTCATTTTTGCCGGCACCCTGGTGGGCAAGGCCAAGGTGAAGGTGGGCGATGGCAAGCTGGAGATTCTGGAGGAGGGCACCATCCAGAAGTTCGTGGACCAGGTGGGCCAGATCACCTTCTCCGGCCAGTACGCCCCCGACGGCCAGGAGGTGCTGTATGTCACCGAGCGGGCGGTGTTCAAGCTCATCGACCACAAGCTGACCCTCATCGAGATCGCCCCGGGCATCGACCTGGAGAAGGATGTGCTGGGCCAGATGGGCTTCCGGCCCGAGATCTCCCCCGACCTCAAGACCATGGACCCGGCCCTCTTCCAGGAGCACTGGGGCAAGCTGGGCGAGACCCTTTGTTGAGCGTTCTCATCCCATATCTCACATCAAAATATTTTTAGGAGGAATTTATCATGAGCAGTCCGTTTTTTACTGAGGACCATGAGTCCATCCGCGAGATGGCGCAAGACTTCGCCAACAAGACCCTGGCCCCCATCGC
>ERZ808028.225-NODE-225-length-56528-cov-4.786505_pt1 | contig 56528 bp, 53 predicted proteins | sample MGYA00380184_ERZ808028 | MGnify/ENA primary metagenome ERZ808028 (study PRJEB31490, sample SAMN06133397) | mouse gut metagenome | isolation source: J8_1 | host: mice | place: China: Chengdu | collected 2015-05 ... | reverse complement strand
TGACCGTATATATAAAGCGTCTGCGGGAGAAGATAGAGGAGGAGCCGTCCGAGCCGAAGATCGTCCTGACCGTTCGGGGGATGGGCTACAGGCTTGGCGGGTCATCAAACTGAAGAGCCCGACTAAAATTTTCATGCAGTGAAAAGATATATAAAGCCTACAGTTTTTGGAAAGGGTATGGTTTTGATATGTTTCGAAATAGAGAGATCCGGCAGTTTGCCCTTTGTTTTGGCGCTGTAGCCCTTGCGGGCACGATAGCGGGATTTATGATTCATCCGGCGGCGGGAAGCCTTATTCTGGCTCTTGCCGCCGTTTTTGGAATCCTCTTTTTTGTTTTTACAGGGTACAGGTATCGGCGGATCGCAAGGCTCTCCGAGGAGATCGACCGCGTGCTGCACTATGGGGAGCGGATCGATATCAGCGGAGAGGAAGAGGGGGAACTGTCCATACTGCAGAGCGAGATCACAAAGATGACGCGCCGCATCAGAGAACAGAATGACAGGCTGAAACAGGAGAAAAAGCATCTGGCGGATTCCCTCGCCGATATCGCCCATCAGCTGCGGACGCCGCTCACGAGTGCCAATATGATATTGTCTTTTCTGGAAAATGAGTCGGATGAGAGGAAAAGAAAGGCGCTTCTGCGGGAGGCGGAGGAACTGTTTGCACAGGTGGACTGGCTCCTTACCTCCCTCTTAAAGCTGTCCAGATTAGATGCGGGGATCGTTGTATTTAAACAGGAAGAGACGGAGGTGGAAAAACTGATTCAATCGTCGCTGCGCCCCCTTCTGATCCCGATGGAACTGCATGAGATCACGGTACAGAAGGAGGTGCCCTCCGGCGTATCTGTTTTTGTCGATCCGGGCTGGCTTTCGGAGGCGCTGCAGAATATACTGAAAAACTGCTGCGAGAAGGCGGGTGACGGCGGGGTGATAAAAATTTCCTGTAAAGACACCCTGCTGTACACCGAGATCGAGATCCGGGACAGCGGCCCTGGTTTTGATAAGGAGGAGATACACCATATATTTGACCGGTTTTACCGGGGGAAGAAAGAGAACGCCGCGGGCTACGGTATCGGGCTTTCGCTTTCCAAGACGATCATCGTCAGGCAGGGCGGCACGGTGACTGCGAAAAATCATCCGGAGAAGGGCGCGGTCTTTACGGTGCGGTTTCCGAAGTGATAGTAAAAATGTAAATGTGACAAATTCGTCACCGGAAAGTCACGAAGATGTAAGCTGCGCAGGGTATGATGAAAGAAATCAGACAAAGGAGATACAATTTCATGGAATTCTTAACAGTAAAAAACCTGTGTAAAGTTTACGGCAGGGATGAGAGCCAGGTGACGGCTTTGGACCATGTCTCCCTCACTGTCGAAAAGGGAGAATTTACAGCCATCATCGGCTCCTCCGGGTCCGGAAAATCCACCCTGCTCCACTGTATCGCCGGGGTGGATATCCCGACGAGCGGGAAGATCTATCTGGACGGGCAGGATATCTATGCCCAGAACAGTGAAAAGTTGGCGATCTTCCGCAGGCGTCAGGTGGGGCTGATCTACCAGTTTCACAATCTGATCCCCACGCTGAATGTGGTGGAGAATATCACGCTGCCGATCCTGATGGACAAAAGGAAGGTCAATAAAGAGCGGCTGGACGATCTGCTGGACTTGCTGGGACTGAAGGAGCGGAGAAACCATCTGCCGAACCAGCTGTCCGGCGGGCAGCAGCAGAGGGTGGCAATCGGGCGGGCGCTGATGAACGCCCCGCAGGTGATGCTGGCGGACGAGCCCACCGGAAGCCTTGACAGCAGGAACGGAAAAGAGATCATCTATCTGTTGAAAAAGAGCAACAGGCTTTACGGCCAGACGCTGCTGCTCGTGACCCATGACGAAAATATCGCCCTGCAGGCGGACCGCATCATCACCATCGCGGACGGGAGAGTCGTGCGGGATGAAAGGCAGGTGGGCAGATCATGAATATCTTTTATAAGATATCCCTGCAGGGGCTCAAGAAAAACCGTACCAGAACGCTGGTCACGGTAGTAGGTGTCGCGCTCTCCGCAGCACTTTTTACGGCGGTCGCAACCTTCGGGACATCTCTCCTCGCCTATATGGCGCGCTGCGAGGTCGCCAAAAGCGGCAACTGGCATGTTGTATTTTCCGGGGTGGATCCCTCACAGAAACAGGAATGGAAAGAGGATGCGGAAATCTTAAGCACGGCGGAATATGAGAACCTCGGTTATGCGCTGATCCCGGGCGCGGAGCAGGAGAACGCAGAGGGAGGAAACGAGAAACCCTATCTTTTTATCGCGGGATTTTCCGACGAGACATTTGAGGCGCTGCCCGTCCGGCTGATCTCCGGCAGAAAACCGGAAAACAGCAGCGAAGTGCTGGTGCCTTCCGACAGCATCGCAGCAAAAGCCGGGGTGCGGATATCCGTAAACGAAACGCTGACGCTGGCGGTGGGTGAGCGGGAGAGCGAAGGAAGGATCCTGACGCAGTGCGATCCGTATACGGCGGACGAGACGCTTACAGGTACGGAAGAACGGACCTATACGGTGGTGGGAACCTTCGAGCGTCCCGGGTTTGAACTGCATGCCTTCCCGGGCTATACGCTGATCACAAAGGCGGACGGCGGGGCGCAGGGTAAGAGCTGCAGCCTGTATATCGCGCTGAAAAATCCCCGCATGGTGCGGGACTATGCGGGTGGAAAGACGGAGGGCATATCCTGCGGCATGAATGAAGACCTGCTGCGTTTTCTGGGGGCTTCCGACAATAAAGTGATCAATACGCTTCTGTTTACGGTGGGCGGCGTGCTGGCGCTGATCATCATGACGGGGTCGGTATTTTTGATCTACAATTCCTTCCATATTTCGATGAATGAGCGTGTGCACCAGTACGGCATTTTAATGTCGGTGGGGGCGACGGCAAAGCAGCTGCGGGGAGCGGTGCTGTTTGAGGGAATCTGCATCGGCTGTATCGGCATTCCGATCGGGATCGCTGTAGGGATCGGCGGTCTTTGGGCGCTTCTGCCCGCGGTGTCAAGGACTCTTGCGACGATGGTATCAGACTATGGCGAGAAACTCACGGTGTCGGTGTCTCTTCCGGCGCTTCTTGGCGCAGTCCTCATCAGCATGGTGACGATCCTGATCTCGGCATATATTCCGGCAAAGAAGGCGGCTGCCACACCTGCCATGGACTGTATCCGCCAGACCGGGGAGATAAGGACGGAGGCGAAATCGGTCAGGATCCGAAAATCGGCGTGGAAGCTGTACGGGCTGGAGGGAACGCTGGCTCTGAAAAACTTCAAACGGAATAAAAAGCGTTACCGCAGTATCGTGATGTCCCTGACATTGAGCATCGTTCTGGCAGTGGCGGGCAGCGCCTTCGGCACAATATTAAAAAAGATAAGCAGAGAATACACGGGACAGCAGGCGGACGGCGATGTGAGCTTTGTGACACAGGACCTGGGTGAGGAGGAGTTTGCCGGATTTTATGATAAAATGAGAAATCTGGAGGGCATCACCAGAAGCACCTGGCAGGCGGACTATTTTTATACCGGCATCACGGAGGATCTGCCGGAAGATTTTCTGGAAAGCTACCGCGCGGCCGAGGAAGACGATTCCGAGGGCGGTAGCCAGCAGGTGACGCTGTACACCCAGTTTATCGAAAATGATATTTACACTGCGTATGTGGAAGAGCTGGGCCTTCCTGTGGAGGAATACACCGGGGAGGACGGAAAAGTCCTGATCTGTGTGATGAACGCAGAGGATCATACGACCTATTTTGCCGGGGATTCCATGCGTTTTTCCCTTTTATCTTCCGCGGAAGGAGGGACAAAGGAGATCTGCGCGACTTTTGAGGACAATTATCCGCTGGATGGCGTGTATGAATTGGACGGTGATGACGTCTATGTGTTCGTGGTGACGGCGCCGCTGTCTATGAAGCCGCAGTTCGAGGACACTCTGGCGGCAGATGGGCGTGTGCATCTCGGGGCGTTCTTCTGGACGGATACACCGAGACAGATCGTGGGAGAGATACAGACGATGCTGGTGGAGGAGGGGATCACGGCGGATTACAGGCTGTACAACCTTTCGCAGGCGTTTGAGATATACCGCAGGACCGAGTTTATGGTGAATCTGTTTACCTATACGTTTACCGTGATGATAGCGCTGATCGCTGTAGCCAATGTGTTCAATACGATCTCCACGAATATCAGGCTGCGAAGGCGTGAGCTTGCGATGCTGCGCTCGGTGGGGATGTCGGATAAAGGGTTTAACAGGATGATGCGGTTCGAGTGCTTTTTCTACGGAATGTGGACGCTGGTGTTCGGCGTGCCGATCGCATCGGGGCTTTCCTTTCTGATCCACAAGGCGATCGTATCGGTGGAAGAACTGGATAATGTCGCCTTCACCTTTCCGTGGGGCGCTATGTGTGTCAGCGTGTCCTGCGTGTTCGCCATTGTCTTTATCACGATGGTATATGCCACCGGGAAGATCCGGAAGGAGAATATCATCGATGCGCTGCGGGATGAAATGGCTTGACCTGAACTTCCGAAGATGTGAAAGTGAGAAGAGAATGACAGCGCAGCTTTGGACGGGCGCCGGAATGGCAACAGAGTAAAAACGGAGAGAAGACACCAAATGAAAAGCAGGATGTCATATGAGGAAAAACTGTCGGATGAACATAAGCTATGGGAGGAGGATGAGGATGAGCAATGCGGTTGAAAAATTCAGGAAAGATTGTGTGGTGAGCGATACCGAGAGGGATGCGGGGCTGAAGACACCGGAGGACGTAGAGCGGTTTGACGATATACAGTACGGACCGGATGAAAAATGGAATGTGCTGGATGTGTATCTGCCGAAGGAGCGGATAAAGACCGGAGAGAGGCCGGAAGGCAGAGGGCTGTCAAAGGAGGAAGGCTGGTCAGAGAAAGGGAGCCTGTCGGGGAAAGAAGAGGGCGGGCTTCCGGTCATCGTCAGCGTGCACGGCGGCGGCTGGGTGTACGGGGATAAGGAACTGTATCAGTTCTACTGCATGTCTCTGGCGCAGAGGGGTTTTGCAGTCGTAAATTTCACTTACCGGCTTGCGCCGGAGCACAAATATCCGGCGCAGATAGAGGATGTCAACAGGGTGATGGAGTGGATCTTCCGGAACGGAGCGCAGTATGGAGTTGATCTCGAGAAAATCTTTCTTGTGGGGGATTCCGCCGGGGCGCATCTTGCGGGGCTGTACGCCTGCATCTGCACGAACCCCGCCTGTGCGTCCGGCTATTCGTTTACGGTGCCGGCGGGATTTGTGCCGAAGGCGCTGGCGCTCAACTGCGGCGTCTATGTGCCGGTTCCGACGGGGGATGTTCCCGCGCTCGTGCATGAGCAGGTGAACGATCTGCCAAAGGAGCTGATGCCGGGAGGATGCACAAAAGAGGAGGCGGAGCTTATCGATGTGACAAAATATATCACATCCGCCTTTCCACCGGTGTTTATCATGACGGCGACGGAGGATTTCTGCAGGCCGCAGGCGGCCTATCTGGAGAAGGTGCTGAAGGAGATCGGCGTGCCCCATGTTTATAAGATTTACGGTGAGGAAGATCAACCGCTGCAGCATGTGTTCCATGTGGATATGCGGAATGAGACAGGCCGGACCTGCAATGACGAAGAGTGTGCTTTTTTCATGGATTTTTGCGGAATGGAGGAATAAGTATGAAGCCGATCATAGAGGTATGTGCCGGAGGGTACGAGGACTGTTTAAATGCGGCGCTCGGCGGGGCAGACAGGGTGGAGCTGAACGCCGCTCTGAGTGTGGGAGGCCTGACGCCGGGGGCGGCGGTGCTGGATAGGGTAAAGCAGGAGATGGAATTGGAAGTGGTCTGCATGGTGCGGCCGCGGGCGGCAGGGTTTTGTTACAGCGCAAAGGAAAAGGAATTGATGCTTGAGGAGGCAGGGTTGCTTTTGTGGTATGGGGCGGACGGGATCGCCTTTGGCTTTCTGGAGGAGGACGGCAGTATCGAGAAGGAGAGCACGGCAAAAATGATCGATCTGATCCATCAGAAAGGGAAGGAAGCGGTCTTTCATCGGGCTTTTGACGTATGCAGGGATGCCTGTGCATCCATGGAACTTTTGATTTCCCTCGGGGCGGACAGGGTGCTGACTTCCGGCGGGCAGGCGAAGGCGACGGAGGGAAGAGAACTCCTTAAGAAACTGCAGGCAGCTTACGGCGATAAGATCCAGATCCTGGCGGGCAGCGGCGTGAACGATCAAAATGCGAGGGAACTGGTGGAATATACGGGGATCAATCAGGTGCATTCTTCCTGCAAGGGCTATCGGAAGGATGCGACAACGGCAGGGGAATATGTATCCTACGCTTATCTGCCTGCCCCCTATGATCAGTGTTATGAGGTGGTGGATTTGGAGAAAGTGAAAAAATTGGTTTCTTCGTTGACATTTAATAAACTGTAGAATATAATGATGTTAACTCGGCAGCAACCGAGTCGGAGGAAATCGAATTATGTTTTATGGGAGAGAAAAACAGAAAAAAAAGCTTCATGCGATGCTGCGCTCTGACGGTCAGATGGTTTCGCTTGTCTATGGCAGGCGGAGGATCGGCAAAAGCGAGCTGATCAAACAGTGCCTGCGAGAATCGGATATCAGGAGTATTTATTATGAATGCAAGCAGACTTCTGAAATGAATAATACGGAAAGCCTGGCTGAGATCGTGTCAGAAATGTTTGGTTTTCCAAAGCCTGCATTTTCCGGACTGGAAGAACTGTTGAAATTTCTGTTTGAAAAGTCTGTGGAAGAGAAGCTTATTTTAGTGCTGGATGAGTATCCGTATATCAGGGAGTGTGTGAGGGGGCTGGATAGTATTGTGCAGAGCCTGATCGATCATTATAAAGACAGAAGCAGATGTAAGCTGATCATTTGCGGCTCCTACGTGGATACGATGCGGGGACTTTTAGACAGGCAAAATCCGCTCTACGGGAGAGTGGATGTGACGATAGAGCTGAAGTCTATGGATTATTTTGAGTCCGCGTATTTTTACAGCAGTTTTTCATATGAGGATAAAGTCCGCCTGTACAGTGTGTTTGGCGGGGTGCCTTACTATAACAGGCTGATCGATGCCTCGCTGACAGTCAGAGATAACATTATCAGACTGATCGCATCTCCGGGGGCAAGGCTCGAGAATGAGGTTGCAATGTATCTGAATTCAGAGATATCAAAGATCACAAATGCCAATGAAGTGTTTGAAACATTGGCGAGAGGATTTTCAAAATATAAAGACATTCTGGATCAGTCTCATGTTTCCAGCGGTCCTACGTTGGTGGATGTACTGGATAAACTGATCCGGATGGATCTGGTGAAGAAGGAAGCGCCGATCAACGATGAAAACAACAGAAAGAAAGCGGGATATTATATCAGTGACAATCTGGCGCTTTTCTATTATAGGTATATTTTCCGGAACATTTCCCGTATGGGTATTATGAATCCGGAGGTATTTTATGACAAATATGTCCGGGAAGATTTTGAGACAAAGCATGTGCCGCATGTTTTTGAAGAAATCGGGAGACAATATCTGATACGAATGAATATTGCGGGCAGAATGGAAGAACCGTTTTATAAGATCGGGAAGTATTATTATGATGATCCGGTTTTAAAGAAAAACGGAGAATATGATATTGTGACGCAGGATGAAAAGGGTTATATTTTCTACGAGGCGAAATTCAGAAGAGAACCTTTGACAGCCGGTATGATTGAGGCGGAGATGAGGCAGGTTAAGGCAACGGGGCTGCCCTGTTATAAATATGGATTCATTTCCAGAGGGGGATTTGAAAAAAAGGAATCAGAGGATACCGTACTGATAGAGCTGAGAGAGCTCTATGAGGATTAGATGATAAACCAACGCCTGCACGCTCGCGGGCAGGCACCGTTCGGATAGGTAACTGCGTACCTTCCGGGCAGTGCCTGCTGTTTTTCCTGTTTTTGTCAGAACGTATCATTTCCTACTTCGCGGATTTCACTTCCGTCATGACAGTCACCATCTTATCTAACATTTCGCCGTCTTTTTCGTTGATGATCACAAGATTGTTCTTGATCTCGTCTGAGAGTACGCAGACTTCCATGTTGACGAGGTCTTCCGGCAGATACTCGGCTGCCGCTTCGTTAAAGCAGACATAGGAGAACTCGGATAGAAGTTCGGCTGAGATCTCCGGGCGGAGTATAAAATCGATGAAGAGCTGGGCTTCTTTTTTATGTCTTGTTCCCTTTAAGATGACAAGGTTGTCGATCGTCAGCGGGAACGGATTTTCCTTCATGACAACTTCAAGATCGCTGTTTTCCCTCATTGCCTGTATGGCGTCGCCGCTGTAGATGTAAGCTAACGCAACTTCCCCCCTTGTGATCGAGATCCTCTCATCTGCGATCTGGGAGTAGGACTTCAGGTTGGAGTTGAGCTGCAGCAGATATTCCTTTGCGGTATCGAGATCGGCAGGGTCCGTGGTCAGAGGATCGATGCCGCTGCCCTGCAGCCCGAGCGTGATATTGCTCTCCACATCATCGAAGATCAGGAGATTATTCTCCAGCGCGGGATTTAACAGATCCTGGGCGGTATTTACCGTAACGCCGAGTTCATCCATCATCGGCCTGTTGGCGAGGGCAACGTTGATCGTGCCGAAATAGGGGACGGTATACTCATTTTCAGGGTCGTAGACAAGGCCGAGATAGGCATCGTCGATGTTGTCTAAATTGGTGATGGCGCCCTCGTCGAAGGGCTCGAGCAGGTCATTGTCCTTGAAGGCCTGAATGTAGGTGTTGGTGGGAACTGCGATATCATATTCGCCTTCCTTTCCGGCGATCAGCTTTGCCAGCAGCTCGTCGTTGGACTCATAGGTAGTCTCGATTACCTTGATACCGTATTCTTCCTCAAACTGATCGAGCACATCCTGCGTCATGTATTCCGACCAGTTGTAAAGATAGATCTCATCAGCATAGCCGTTGCCGTCTTTATCATCTGATGAAGCGTCACCGCTGCCGCCGCAGCCTGTAAGTGCGCAGGCGCATCCCAAAGTTAAAATGCCTGCTGCAAGTAGTGCGAAAGTACGTTTCATTTTTTTCCTCCTATTCCAGTACCGCACGCGCTATCCGCTTTGCGGTAAACAAATATATCATGTATATCATATAGGAAACTGCGAGTTTGTCAACTGTTTTTTTGAGCAAAGGTGCAGCAGTAAAAAAGAAGAGTAGAAAAAACTTGACAACACTTTATTGTACTACTATAATGAACTAAGTTGAATAAACCTGTAAAAACGATGACGGAGACAGTACATCCATTTGGAAAGTTACAGAGAGCCGCGTAAGCTGAGAAGCGGTACCGAGTAGAATGGCTGGAATATCACTCCCGAGTTGCTGCACCAAAGCGAGAGCGAGTAGATGCAGACGGGATCCTCCCGTGACAGAGGACGCATATGTTGGTATGTCGTAGATAGGACGAGAAGAGGAAGAGAGACTTTTAAAGCCGGCTATGCGAATCTGCAAGCCGGCTTATTTTTGTGCGCCTGACTGCGCGGCGGGCAGGTTGGCCCGATATATAACATCGAAGTGTGCCGGGAAGCAGCTTTGAGGCGGGCAGACCCGATATATCACATCTAAGTGCACAGGAAAGCGACTTTGCGGCGGGGCGCATTTTGAAGAATCATGAAAGAAGGAGAACGGATATTATGAAAAAAACAGTTGAGATCAGATGGCATGGAAGAGGAGGACAGGGCGCGAAGACGGCGGCGCTGCTTTTGGCGGATGTTGCCTTTAAGACGGGAAAGTATGTGCAGGGGTTCCCGGAGTACGGCCCGGAGCGGATGGGTGCGCCGATCACGGCATACAACAGGATCAGCGAAAAGCCTATCACGATCCATTCCAATATCTATTCGCCGGACTATGTGGTGGTTGTGGACGATGGTTTACTGGAGAGCATAGATGTGACGCAGGGGCTGAAAAAAGAAGGCGCTGTGATCGTCAATACACAGCGCAGCAAGAGGGAGATCGCGGAGCAGCTTAAACGGCACGGATGGAAAGGCAGCATCTACACGGTGGATGCGCGGGAGATCTCCGTCGAGGCGCTCGGCAGATATTATCCCAATTCCCCCATGCTGGCGGCTGTTGTGGCAGTGTCGGGCGTGGTGACACAGGCTGAATTTTTGAGGGAGATGGGGGATTCCTTCGCTCATAAATTTGCAAAGAAACCGGAGGTGATCGAGGGAAATATGAAAGCCCTTGAGATGACGTTCGAGGCACTTGCGGAAGATGAGGCAAAGCCCGTCAAAAAGAGCGCATAGAGGAAATGACAGAGGTGTATGGAGAGCGCATGCGAAGGCGTGTGTTGAGTGCATGAAAAGGCATGTGTGAAGGCAATGCACGGATGAGTGTGCCATGTATGCCGGACAGGAAAGGAAACGATGATCAGATGAGAAGTAAAGATATTCATGAGAAGAGCCCCTGGCAGGATATCACGGAGGGCAACCAGATCTATGAGCCTGCCACCTCCAGGCGCTTTCAGACAGGGGAGTGGAGGACTTCCACACCTGTATATAAAAAGGAGCAGTGCAGACAGTGCCTGCTCTGTGTGCCAGTTTGCCCTGACTCCTCCATTCCGGTTTCAGATGGGAAGCGTCAGGAATTTGATTATGCCCACTGCAAAGGCTGCGGCATCTGTGCAAAGGTGTGCCCTTTCGGCGCGATCGAGATGAGGGAGGGAAAGTAAATGGCGGTGAGAGAACGATTATCCGGAAATGAAGCGGTGGCGTATGCCATTAAACAGATCGGTCCCGATGTGATGCCGGCATTTCCGATCACGCCCTCGACGGAGATTCCGCAGTATGTGGCGAATTACATAGCGAACGGAAAAGTGGATACGGAGTTTATCCATGTGGAGAGCGAGCACAGCGCCATGAGCGCGGCGATCGGCGCCTCTGCGGCAGGGGCGAGAGTAGTGACGGCGACATCCTCCTGCGGTATGGCCCTGATGTGGGAAGAACTGTATGTGGCGGCATCGGACCGCCTTCCCGTTGTGCTGGCGTTAGTAAACCGGGCTCTCAGCGGTCCGATCAACATCAACGCGGACCATTCGGACAGCATGGGCGCGCGGGATACGGGGTGGATCCAGATCTACGCGGAGTCCAATCAGGAAGTGTACGATAATTTTTTACAGGCATACCCGATCGCGGAGCATGAGGCGGTACATCTGCCCGTGATGATCTGTCAGGACGGTTTTATCACCAGCCACGGCGTGGAAAATATCCTGCTGGTGGAGGATGAAAAAGTGAAAGAGTTCGTCGGAGAGTATTCTCCTTCGCATTATCTTCTGAACGAAAAAGAGCCTATGGCGGTGGGACCTTACGCGGTTTCCAGCTACTATATGGAGACCAAGCGGGGACAGCGGGAAGCGATGAAAAACGCGAAACAGGTGATCCTGGAGACGGCGGAAAAGTTTGAGAAGATGACAGGAAGAAGGTATGGCTTCTTTGAGGAGTACCGGATGGAGGACGCGGAGTATGTGATCGTCCTCATCGGTTCCGCGGCGGGCACCTGCAAAGCGGCGGTGGATAGGATCAGGGAGGCCACAGGGAAGAAAGTCGGGCTTTTGAAAATCAGGGTATTCCGGCCTTTCCCCGAGGAGGAACTGGCGGAGGCGCTGAAAGATAAAAAGGCTGTGGCGGTGCTTGACCGCTCCGAAATGTTTTCCGCCACAGGCGGTCCTCTGGGGACGGAAGTGCGTTCGGCGCTCTACGGCGCGAAAGCGCAGGCGGAAGTGGTGAACTATTTTTACGGACTCGGCGGCAGGGATATCACGGTGGAGGACTTTGAGGAGATTTACGGAAAGCTGGAGGAACTGGCGAAGACACATGTGGTGAAAGATATGTACGCCTATATCGGACTGCGGGAGAGGTGAGCCGGCTTGACGGGTAGTTTGGCGGGATGGTGCCAGCAGAGCCGGCAGGCCATACTGTTACGAGATGAGAGGAAACGAGATGGAAACAGCATATAATTATAAAGAAGTGATGAGCCGGCCGGAGCGTCTTGCGCCGGGACACAGGATGTGCGCGGGCTGCGGCGGGACCGTGGCGGTCCGCGGAGTGCTGCGGGCGCTTCACCCGGGGGATCGGGCGGTGATCGGCAATGCGACGGGATGTCTGGAGGTATCCACCTTTATGTATCCCTATACAGCCTATCAGGACAGCTATATCCACAATGCCTTTGAGAACGCGGGGGCGACCCTGTCCGGTGTGGAGACTGCCTACCGGATGCTTAAGAAAAAGGGAAAGATCGGGGAGGACTATAAATTTATCACCTTCGGCGGCGACGGCGGAACTTATGACATCGGCTTTCAGTCCCTCTCCGGCGCCATGGAGCGGGGGCATGACATGGTCTATGTCTGCTATGACAACGGCGCTTACATGAACACGGGCACACAGCGCTCCTCCGCCACACCGCAGTTTGCGGATACCACCACGACGCCGGCGGGCAGCGCATCAAACGGCAAGGTGCAGGTTCGGAAGGATCTGACGGCGATCATGGCGGAGCACCATATCCCCTATGCGGCGCAGACTACTTTTACATCGAATTTTAAGGATCTGCACACGAAGGCGGAGAAGGCGATCTATACGCCCGGGGCGGCGTTTTTAAATGTGATGTCCCCCTGTCCGAGAGGTTGGGGCTATGAGCCCTCCGAACTGATGAACATCTGTAAGCTGGCGGTGGAGAGCTGTTACTGGCCGCTGTACGAGGTGGCGGATGGGAAGTGGATCCTGAACTATGAGCCGAAAAAGAAGCTGCCGGTGGAGGATTTTCTTCGTCCGCAGAAGCGCTTTAAGCATCTTTTCAAGCCGGGATGCGAGGGGCTGATCGCACAGTTTCAGGCGGAAGTGGACAGAAGGTGGGAAGAGCTGAAGCGGCGCTGTGAAAGTTGAGAAGTATAATAAGATCTGCCTTTATTTACAGGCGGAGCCAGAAATGATAGAATGATATAAATAAATATCATACAGGAGGGAGAAGGTATGTTGGATGCATTGTTGGGGATGGTCGGGACCGTGGTTCCGGTTGTGGTTGGGGTGATCGTCCTGATCATCATATTTGTGTCCGGGTATGTAAAAGCGTCTCCGGATACGGCTTACATCATTTCGGGCCTGCGGAAAAATCCGAAGGTGCTGATTGGTAAAGCGGGGCTGAAGATCCCGTTTCTGGAGAAAAAGGATGAACTCAACCTGCAGCTCATTCCGATCGATGTGAAGACTTCGAGCGCCGTGCCCACGGCGGATTATATCAATATCAAGGTGGATGCTGCGGTCAACGTAAAGATCAGCGACAATGAGGAGCGTCTTGCTCTGGCGGCGCAGAATTTCCTGAACAAGCCCACGGACTATATCGCTCAGGTGGCAAGGGAAGTGCTGGAAGGCAATATGCGTGAGATCGTCGGCAAGATGAATCTGGAGGAGATGGTCAGCGACAGGCAGAAGTTTGCGAATCTTGTGAAGGAGAACGCGGAGCCCGATCTTGCGGCGATGGGGCTCGATATCGTCAGCTTTAACGTCCAGAACTTTGTGGACGGAAACGGCGTTATCGAAAACCTGGGTGTGGACAATATCGTAAAGATCCAGAAAAACGCGGCGATCTCCAGAGCGGAGAGCGAGAAGGAGATCGCCAAGGCGCAGGCCCAGGCGAGAAAGGAATCGAACGATGCCCAGGTGAGTTCGGAACTGGAGATCGCCAACGCGAAGGCCAGGGCGCAGAAGGAAAAGGCTGTCGTGCAGGCGGAGGCTGACAGGGAATCCAAGGAGGCGCAGATCAATGCGGAGACGCTGATCGCACAGAAGGAAAATGATCTGGCGATCCGCAAGGCGGAGCTGCAGAAGGACGCGGATACCAAGAAAGCTATCGCGGACGCCGCCTACCAGATCCAGCAGGAGACGGAGAGAAAGACGGTGGAAGTGGCGACGGCGGATGCCAATCTCGCCAGACAGGAGAAGGCGATCGCCCTGAAGGAAAAGGAAGTGGAACTGACAGAGCGGACGCTGGAAGCCACAGTCAAGAAACAGGCGGATGCCGAAAAATACGCGAAACAGCAGGAATCCGACGCCATGCTGTATGAGACCCAGAGAAAATCCGAGGCGCAGTTGTTTGAGAGGCAGAAAAATGCGGAGGCGGATAAATTCGAGCGGGAAAAAGAGGCGGAGGCGTTGAAGGCGACGGCGGAAGCACAGAAGTACGCGATGGAGCAGGAGGCGGAAGGTATCCGCAGCAAGGGTCTCGCGGAGGCGGAGGCGATCCGGGCAAAGGCCCTCGCGGAAGCGGAGGGTATCGAGAAGAAAGCGGAGGCGATGAAGCAGATGGGCGAGGCCGCCGTACTGGAGATGTACTTTAAGGCGATGCCCGAGATCGCAAGAAATATTGCGGAACCTCTTGCAAAGGTGGATAAGATCACGATGTACGGGGACGGCAACTCCTCCAAACTGATGAAAGATATCATGGGTACCCTGACACAGGTGACGGACGGTCTGAAGGAATCCACGGGTATCGATCTCGGGGCGGTCCTGGCAGGGTTTGCGGGAGCGAAGATCGCGGAATCGAAGAATGAGGAAAAATAAAGCGTTATAATATAAGGGGAAGGGAAAGCCAGTCTGTCGGCTTTCTCTTCTTTTTTGGGGGTAAAAAGACGGATCAACCGCCGGAATGTATGTTTCCTGCCGATCTCATGCGAAGGAAGGGGATGGCGGCGAAAGATGTCAGAAATTCGGCGGCAGGCGCGGCAAGCCAGATACCTGCCATCCCCCAGATTTTGGGAAACACAGCGAGAAACAGAAGGAGCAGGGCAAAAGAGCGCAGGAAAGTGATCACGCCCGAAAAATGCCCTTTTCCATAGGCCATCATACGGACCGCCGAGAAGATATTGATCCCGGCGAAGAGGAAACCGAGCCCATAGATCCTCATGCCGGATACGGCGAGGGAGAATACGGGGCTTTCAGGGTGGGCAAAACAGGAAACGCCCAATGGCGCGAAAAAATATGTCAACGCGCAGATGACGGGCGGCGAGACGGCAAAGAACCTGTAAGCATAGCGCTCGAGGATGCGGCAGACTCCTTCCCTGTTATCTCCGCGGGCATAGCCGAGGGGAGGCGCTATCCCCATGGAGAAACCAAAATAAACGCCGATAAACAGAAACTGCAGATACATGATGATGGAGACAGCCGCGACGCCGTCTTCCCCTGCGAAAGCGAGGGCGGTACGGTTGAATACGATGGTCGTAACGGCAATGGCCAACTGGTCCACAAATTCGGATGCGCCGTTTACCATGCAGCGCACCGCCTCCCGTCCGGACAGGCCGTGCAGTGTGAAGGAGAGGAACTTCCGTTTTTTGAAAAAGTAATAGAGCCCCATACAAAAAGACAGAAGCAGGCCGAGCATTGTCGCAAGCGCCGCTCCCGGAATTCCCATCCGGAGACAGCCGATCAGAATATAGTCCAGAATGATATTCAGGATGCCTCCGGCGAGCGCTGTGGCGAGGCTGTATGCCGGCGCGCCGTCGATCCGGATGAAATAGGTAAACAGTTCTTTCCCGATGACGACGGGGGTTCCGAGGAGCCACCAGAGCGCATATATTTTGCAGCCATCCATGGTCAGGGCGGTGGCGCCGAGCAGATGCAGGATACCGGACAGATGCAGAAGGACGATGAGGGAAAACAGGCTGCCCAGCAGAACGGATGCGGTAACGCTGACCGAGAAAGAACGGTCAGCTGCATCTTTTCTGTCTCCCCCGATATGCAGCGCGGCAACGGCGCTGCCACCGACTGCGAAGATCAGGGCGATGCCGGTCAGCACATTGACAATGGGGTAAACGATGTTGATGGCCGCCAGAGCATCCGTACCCACATATGCCGCGACAAAGATACCGTCGATGATGGTGTAGACGGTATTGAACAGGGAAGTCAGATAAGTGGGAATGATACAGCGCAGCAGCTTTCCGAATCGAACTTCTTTTTCTGAATGAAATATCAAAATATTTTCCATAAGACACCTCCTGTATACAGGATAAACCTTCAAGGTACTTGAAGGTCAACAAGAAAAATGATATCTTATCTTCAGGGAGGGAAAAAATATGGCTTTTCATTTTCAAATCGGAGAGATTTCCCGTTTTTTTGATGTACCGGCATCCACCCTTCGCTACTGGGAGGATATGGGCGTTCTGAATCCGTTGAAGGGCAGTGAAAATCACTACCGGGAATATACGATAGAGGATCTGATGACGATTTCCGATGTGATCTTTTATAAAAATCTCGGGCTTTCCCTGAAACAGATCCGCGGGATGGAATCTGCCACGCCGGAGCAGCACAGCCGTCTGTTCGCGGAAAAGCTGTCGGAACTGGAGCAGGAGCAAAAACTGCTTCGGCAGCGCATGGAAAAACTGCGCTGCCACAGGAAGGCGATTCAGGTGATGGAGGAATTAAAGCGAAATCCTTACAGGGAAACAGACATTGACACGGACTGCATCGTCTCCTTTGACCTGATCGAACGGGACAAGCTGCGTCAGTACATTGATAATCCGTATCTGTACTCCCGCGTACAGCATTCCGCCCATCCCGAAAAGGAGCAGAGGGGACTTACCGTTCCGACAGATCTGAAAACACAATTTCCGGACTCTCAGGTTCTATGGAAAAAACGCAGCAGCAGATATGTCACATTTTTGATGAAAGAAGAAATAGCTGATGGTTTCCCGAATGATCTGCCGGGGCATTTGCTGAATATTCAGAAGACATATAAAACCGGAGCCGTGATCAGCCGGTTTCTTCTGTGTGCACAGGAGGGTGGAAAGGTATATGATTTTTACAGGACTTTTGTGGAAATAAAATCATAAAGGTTTTGGATTTCCTTCTGGAGTGACGGGAGGCTTCTAATGAGGCTCAACAGTTCTTTTTATCCTGTTCGATCCTGATATGTTTCAGATCGAACAGGATCTCTTTTTTCGTATTCCCGGGAATTTCCAGCTCCGGCATATCCATGACTTCCATGATAAAATCCGCCTGTTTTTTTGAGATGCAGGCGTAAACGCCCCGGCAGGAGAGCGCCCGGCGTATCAGCATCTGCATTTTCTTATCTTCATGACCGGATAAGGCGGCATAGGGTTTATACAGCAGCAGTAGATAGGGAAGCCTTTCCCATGAGGGTTCCTGTGCCAGCAGATACAGCAGATATTTCCGGGTATGATAGTTCTGGCAGCTTTGGTATGCCTGATATAATCTTTCCGCACCGTAATGGATACAGCTTTTACGGACCGCCTCGTATGCGGCTTTTGAAATTGTGACATCTGCGTCATCTAGATATTGCCAGTAGATCTCATCAAGTCCCGGAGCACCCAGAGAACTTAAGGATTTCATCGCGAACTTGACCAGTTTCGGCGTATCGGCATACAGATATTCCGTCAGGAGATCCGCATCTTTTTTGGCGCCGTTCTCCCCGATCCCCAGTATGGCGACCGCTTCCTGCGGCGTGTGGAGGGCAGATTTGTAAAAAGAGAGGATGTCGAAGTCCGTATGCCTGCGCAGGATATAGCAGGCATCGCTCCGTATGCCCCTTGCATTATCCAGTAAACAGGCCTCCAGTCCCGGCCAGGCGTCGCCGAAGCGCTCATATCTGATCTCCAGCGCTTTTTTCCGGACGATGGGGTTTTTGTCCTTCATAAAGCGGATCAGTTCTTCTTCGCTGCAATCATAGTATTTCAAAATCCTGCTGATGATGAGGGCTTTCTCGTTTCCGTTTTTTTCGCGGTCAAAAAGCCGGCGGGCGGCGTCTTTGGAAAGTATGTCCGGCAGGATCAGTATTTTGTACAAAAGCCTTCTTGTGGCGGGAATGTAATCCCTGATCCTGTCAAGGGAAATTTCATCAGGATGCTGTAGGATCTTCCGGGTTACAACATCTTCCACTTCCTGAAGCTGGTGAATCTGATAACGCTCGCCTCTCTTCGCCTGCTCGATAAAGGGGAGCATTTCTATGGCGGTATCAGTCCTGATGTCGGGGAGCCTCTCTGTCAGGATCCGGTATGCGGTATCCCGGACGGGTGTTGCCCAGTCGTTCAGCCGAAGGGCTATATAAGGGAGGGATGTTTCGTCATCTTTCAGGGCGAGCATGCATTTTTCCCTGAAATAGCCGTTGGGGTGGAAAGTGCCCAGTCTTAAGATGCTCAGATAGGCATTCTCGTTCAGGGCGGTTTCCCTGATATCGGACAACGACACATTTTTCCATTCGACAGACCATTCCATGGAGGTATATTCCCGAAATCGCAGGCTGAGTTTTATGATCTTCGGTGCATCGAGGCTTTCCACATAAGTATAGATCGCCTCTGCGGCAGAATTTACCAGTTGTTCATCCCGTGACAGCAGTGCGGGATATAAAACGGCAAGGGCACTTTCCCCGCCTGACTCAAGCCGGGAAATTTGCTGGGATATGTTGCTGTAAAGCGTATTTTCCGGAACCGGATGGGGAATACGGTTATGGACTTTGACGGCATCGGGTGATTGTGCGTTTTTTTTCATGAGATTTTTTATAAAATGAGATAATTCAAATGGCATTTGACAGGCTCCCTGCTCTCTGTTTTTGTACATGCTTTGTTTACAGATATATTTTATGGCTGTTTTGCCGCACTGTTATGCGCTGCTGCGCTGTCTGCAGTTTTATATTTATTGTAACACAAAAATGCGGTCGATATAAAGTATTTGAAAATGATGAATGGGTTATTTTGACAGGTTTATATCTATACATATTACACAAAATAGTATTATCAAATTTGTGCAAAACGTGAAAAATACAAAAACACGCATAAAAAACTGAAAAATTCATATAATTATGTTGATTAAACAAATATTTATGATATAATCAAATCAAATGAAACATATAATTTAAATTTATATGAATTATATGAACGTTTCATAAAAGAAAAGGAGGGTTTTATGAGTAAAATTGACGAAATCACAAGGGAGAGTTGGATCATGTCAACTTTTCCGGAATGGGGCACCTGGCTCGTGGAGGACATTGAGAACGAAGTCGTTGAGCCGGGGAATGTAGCGATGTGGTGGCTCGGCTGCACCGGCGTGTGGTTTAAGACACCGGGCGGCGCCAACGTTACCATCGACTTATGGTGCGGGAACGGAAAGAGGACACACGGCGACGGAAAGATGAAGGTCGGCCATCAGATGGCGAATATGTGCGGCGGAAGAGCTATGCAGCCGAATCTGCGGAATGTGCCTTTTGTGATCGATCCCTTTGCCTTCAAGCAGGTGGACGCGGTTCTGGCTACCCATTATCATCAGGATCATATGTCCGCAGAGTGGGCTGCTCATGTGCTGAAGAGCGGCATGACAACAACGGACGACAAGGGCAATGTGATCCCCGTGCCTTTCATCGGGCCGAAAAAGTCTGTGGAGACATGGATGAAATGGGGCGTTCCCGAAGACCGCTGCATCACGGTGAAACCCGGCGATACGATCAAGATCAAAGATATCGAGATCGTCGCACTGGATTCCTTTGACAGAACCTGTATCGTGACAACGGATTCCACAGGCCCCGACAGGGAAGAGCTGGCCGGCGTATGTCCGACAGATATGGATGACAAGGCTGTCAACTATCTGGTGAAGACGCCCGGCGGAAATATCTATCATTCAGGCGACTCCCACTTCTCTATCTACTTTGCGAAACACGGCAAAGATTATGATATCGATGTGGCTTTCGGCTCCTTCGGCGAAAACCCGATCGGCATGCAGGACAAGATGACCTCTATCGATGTGCTGCGTATGGCGGAAAATCTGCAGTGCAAGGTTGTCGTGCCGATCCACTGGGATGTATGGACCAATTTCCAGGCGGACTGCGAAGAGATCAAACTGCTCTATGATTTCAAGAAGGACCGCAACGAGTACAAGTTCCATCCGTTCTTCTGGCAGGTTGGCGGCAAGTACGTATATCCGCAGGATAAGGACAAAATCTACTACCATCACAGAAGAGGGTTCGAGGACTGCTTTGAAGCGCCGCAGAATATCCCGTATCGTTCCTGCCTGTAACATTTGGTGGAACTGGAATTGGAGGCAAGTATGTTAAGAGAATTTGTTGAAAAAAACCACTGCAAGTTTGCACAGAGCGCTGAGGACTGGAAGGACGCGATCCGGATGAGCTGCGAAGTGCTGGAGGCAGACGGGACGGTGGAAGAGAATTATAAGGAAGACATCATTCGCTGTGTGGAGGAGTACGGTCCTTATATTGTGATCATGCCGGATGTGGCGATGCCTCATTCTCAGGAATGTGCGAAGGGGGTGCACAAAACAGCGATCGCTTTTATGAAACTGGAGGAGCCGGTCAGCTTTGATCCGGGCGATCCCGAAAAGGATGCGACACTGTTTTTCACGCTGGCATCCTGCGATCCCAGCCAGCATCTGGACAATATGTCCAGACTGGCGGAACTGATGTCCAACGAAGAATTGATGGAGGAACTAAAAGAAGCAAGAAATGAAGAAGATCTTCTTGCACTTGCGGAGAAATATCTTTAGAATAGAAGGGAGAGAACTATGAATTTTTTAATGACTGCATGGTCGTATTTTGCGACAAACATTTTACAGCAGCCTGCATTTATGATCGGCCTCATCGTTATGCTGGGGTACATACTGCAGAAGAAACCGTGGTATGACGTACTTGCCGGCGTGATCAAAGCGATCGTAGGCTACCTGATCCTGACAGTAGGTTCCGGCGGACTGGTATCCAATTTCCGACCGGTGCTGGTAGGGTTAAAAGATGTATTCCAGATCGACGCCATGGTGATCGATCCGTACTTCGGACAGAACGCGGTGACGGCGGGCGTGGAGGAAGTGTTCGGAAAAGGCTTCGGCGATGCAATGATTCTTCTGCTGATCGCTTTTATCGTAAACATCCTGCTTGTGCGTTTCAGCAAAGTGACAAAGCTGCGTGCGCTCTTTACGACAGGACACGTACAGGTGCAGCAGGCCGCTACGGCTTACTGGCTGATCATGTTCGCACTGCCGGGACTTTTGACAAGGCATGTGGCAATGATCATCGTTATGGCAGTTATTCTCGGCGCGTACTGGGCAGTGGGCACAAACCTTCTGATCAAGCCGTGTCAGGAAGTTACCGACGGTGCAGGTTTCACGCTGGCGCATCAGCAGATGTTCGGCGTAGCCATCAACTACTGGCTGGCTGAAAAACTTTTCGGCAAAAAGAAAGACGGCAAAGAGGTAAAGAAGATCGACGATATCGAACTGCCGGGCTTTATGTCCATCTTTAATGAAAATATGGTTTGTACTTCCATTTTGATGCTGATCTTCTTCGGGGCGATCCTCTGCATTCTGGGCAGAGATTATCTGATAGAGGGCGGTTTCTTAAAAGAAGGCGCAAGTATGTTGTTCTACGTGATCCAGACCTGTCTGTACTTCTCCGTATATCTGGCGATCCTGCAGCTCGGCGTTCGTACTTTCGTGACAGAGCTGACAGCATCCTTCCAGGGTATTGCGGATAAGCTGCTTCCGGGTTCCGTTCCGGGCGTGGACTGTGCGGTTATCTTCGGTTTCGGTTCCGCAAACGCGGTGCCGTTAGGTTTCCTTGCAGGTTTCTTGGGACAGATCATCGCGATCGCACTGCTCATCGTTTTAAAGAGCCCTGTGCTTGTTATCTGCGGATTCGTGCCTGTATTCTTTGATAATGCCACCATCGCTATCTTTGCGAATGAAAAAGGCGGTATCAAAGCTGCGCTCATCCTGCCGTTTATCTCCGGCCTCTGCCAGGTATTCGGTTCTGCGATCATCGCGGGCTGGGTCGGCATGGCGGCTTACGGCGGATACCTCGGTATGTGGGACTGGGCTGTAGTATGGCCGGTCATGACGGCGCTTATGAAGTTCTTAAGCTACGCAGGCGTTGCGATCGTCGCGATCGGGCTGCTGGTTATTCCGCAGCTTGAGTACCGTGCGGATAAAGAAGGCTACTTCCTCGTGACGGAAGATTATGAGAAATACAAAGAATTAAAGAACCGCTGAGTGCAGCGAAGCGGTTCTGCTACGGTTAGATATGCGAAGCAGATCTAAGCGTTTCCCGTAATTTGTGCGGGATATAAACTAAAATAAAAAATAGAATGAGGAGAAAAGAAGATGGCTAAAGAAAATATGAGCTTTTTGGTATGTTGCGCAAACGGAGCAGGCTCCAGCCTGATGATGAAGATGACGATGCAGAAGACATTGGATAAGGTTGGGATCAAACCGGGCAAGATTCATCACTGTGCGCTGTCAGAAGGAAAGACCGCAGCTTCACAGTACGATGTAGTGTTCTGCGCACAGAATTTTACAAATATGTTTAAAGATGCGGAGAAAAAAGGAACCATCGTGATCGGGCTTCGCAATATTATGTCCCAACAGGAGATGGAAGACAAAATGAGAGAAAAAGGAATCATCGAATAAAAACAGTGAGAGCGAAAACTACCCGCGTCCCGTCCCTGTGGCGGGACGCGGGTATATCAGAGGAATTTTGAAACGACGCATTGCCCGTGCTGTCAGCCAGCACACGGAGGATATCGACATGAAGAGAGAGAGAGCATATGTAGAAGGAAGAAGACATCAGGTGCTGGAAATGCTGCAGAGAAATCCGCAGGTCCGCGTGGATGAGCTGGCAAAAAGGCTGGGGGTATCCGTGGTCACATTGCGCAGAGACCTTCAGTTTCTGGAAGAAAAAAAGCAGATCAGGAGATTTTACGGAGGTGCGAGCGTATCTAAGGACGCCGACGGCTATATGGACGATGTGGCCGTCTACAGGGATCTGATCGCGAGATATGCCGCAACGCTGGTGGAGGACGGGGACACTATCTTTATCAATACAAGCCGCAACGCGCTGAACATGGTGAAATATATCACGAGCAGGCATGTGACGGTGATCACCAACAACGGAAAGGCGATCTCCCAGGAGAGAGCGGACGGTGTGGATATCATTTTGACCGGCGGGGAGGTTCGGCATCCGAAGGAGGCGCTGGTGGGAGATTTTGCCATCCGGAACCTGCAGAATGTCTATGCGAAAAAAGCCTTTGTAGGGTGCTCGGGCATCAGCGCGAAGGTGGGTATGACGACGGAGATCGCAAATGAGGTGAATGTGAACCAGCTGATGATAGAACATGCGGCGCAGGAGGTATATCTGCTGGCGGATCACACAAAGGTAGGCAATAACAGCAGTTTTACGAGCTGCGGGATCGAGATGGTAAAAAACCTGATCACGGATGAGGCGGCATCGGAGGAGGAACTGGAGCTGATGCGCGCCCAGGGCGTGAACGTCTATCAGGTGAGAAGAAGTGATTACTGACCGGGAGCCGCCTTATAGTCCGCCTGAAAGCTGCAAAGATCGCGGCGCGGGATGAAAACGGAAAACAATGATAACAAACAGAGATAACAGGAGAAATAGTGGAAAATCATGAAAGCATATGCTTTGGGATTATATGAAAAGGCAATGCCCGAGGAACTGTCCTGGAGAGAAAAACTCAGGGCTGCAAAGGAAGCGGGCTATGATTATGTGGAACTCAGCATCGACGCTACGGAGGAGAAGATAAGGCGGCTTGACATGCCGAAGGAGGAGCGCCTTGCGCTGGTGGAGGCCATGTACGAAGAGGGGATTCCGATCCGTACCATGTGCGTCAGCGCACTGACAAAATACTCCATGGGCAATGACAAGCCCGAGTATGTAAAGAGGGGTATGGAGATCCTGGAAAAATCCATCCAGTTCGCGGACGATATCGGCGTCCGCGTGGTGATGATCCCCGGTTACGATGTGTATTATGAACCCTCCACGCTTGAGACAAAGCGTCTCTATCTGGAAAACCTGAAAAAGGGAGCCGAGATGGCGGAAAGGGCGGGCGTGATACTGGGGCTCGAGACCATGGAGAACGAGTTTATGAACACCGTGGAAAAGGCTATGAAATATGTGACGCTGTGCGGTTCGAACTATCTGAAGATCTATCCGGATCTGGGCAATATGACCAATGCGGCGGTGCAGTATCAGTCGGATGTGCTGGAAGATATGGAACTGGGAAGAGGGAACATCACATCCCTCCATTTGAAGGAGACGCTGCCCGGAAGATACCGTGAAGTGCCTTACGGAACGGGACATGTGGATTTTGCGGCGGCCATTGCGAAGGCATGGGATATGGGCATCCGCAGGTATGTGACGGAGTTCTGGTACAAAGGGGGCGAGGACTGGAAGGATGACCTTCACTTTGCCCATGATATGATGGCAGGGCTTCTGGATAAACAGGCTGTGAAAGGATAGGATATAAGATTGAAATGTCTGCCGAAGCAGACAGATGGGAGTAAAGATGAAAATAGAAAAAAAAGTGATATCAAATCTGACGAAATGTTATTCCATTGCGCCTCTGGTTTATCAGGGGAAAGAACATATTCTGGTGGCGGCGGAGAAAGTGGACAAATGTCTTCTTTTTGACACGGACGGAAACGAGGAGGACGTTGTCTGGACCGAGCCCGGCGGCGTTATGACGATGGTGCAGGTGCCGGGCAGCGACGGGCAGTTTCTCGCGACCCATAAATTTTATTCCCCCAACGATTCCAAAGAGGCGAAGATCGTTATCGCAACGCCCGTGGAGAAAGGAAACTGGGAGATCAGGACGCTTGTGGATTTGCCTTTTGTACACAGATTTGATATATTGGTAAGGAATGGTGTAAAGTACCTGATCGCCTGTGCCCTGAAGTCGGATTATGAGTATAAGGACGACTGGAGATTCCCGGGAAAGGTTTTTGCGGCGGTGCTGCCCGATGACCTCAGCGCATACAATGAGGACAACCAGCTTGCGCTCACGGTGATAAAGGACAACATGCTGAAAAACCACGGATATTACAGGGTGGAAGAGGACGGTGTGCCCTGCAGTATCGTCTCCGCGGACAACGGCGTATTTAAATTTACCCCGCCCGAGAAAGAGGACGGAGAGTGGCAGATCGAGGAACTGATCTCCGATGCGGCTTCCGACGCGGTCCTTCTGGACTTTGACGGGGACGGCGAAAAGGAACTGGCGACGATCTCACCGTTCCACGGGGATACGGTCCGTTTCTATAAAAAGAAAGACGGCGCTTTCGAAGTGGTTTACGAGTTTGAGGAGAAGAGGGACTTTTTGCACTCCATCTACGGCGGCATGCTCTGCGGGAAGCCGGCTCTGGTAACCGGTCACCGCAAAGGGGAGAGGGATCTGATGGCGTTCTTCTTTAATAGGGAAAAGGGTACCTATGAGATGGAATACATCGACAGAGACTGCGGTTCCGCGAATGTGTACTATTTTATGAAAGACGGCAAAGATATGCTGGTATCCACCAACAGGGAGATCGACGAGGTGGCGCTATACACCATAACAAAATAAGCAGCATAAGTCCGGATGGTGCCCAGGTACCAGAAGGGCTTATGCGAAACTGGGAAAAGGAGAAAAATTATGCTGGAAGAACTGAAAAAACGGGTTTATGAGGCGAACATGTTGCTGCCGAAGTACAAACTGGTGACTTTCACCTGGGGCAATGTCAGTGAGATCGACAGGGAGAGCGGGCTGTTTGCGATCAAGCCCAGCGGTGTGGACTATGATAAGCTGACGCCGGATGATATGGTCATCATGGATCTCAATGGGAATAAGGTGGAAGGAAAGTATAATCCTTCTTCCGATACGGCGACTCATGTGGAGCTGTACAAGGCATTCCCGAAGATCGGCGGCGTAGTGCATACGCATTCCCCGTGGGCGACAAGCTGGGCACAGGCAGGCAGGGCGATCCCCTGCTACGGGACGACCCATGCGGATTATATTTACGGGGAAGTGCCCTGCGCGAGATGCCTGACAGAGGAAGAACTGAAAGATTATGAGAGAAATACAGGCGTCCTGATCGTGGATCTTTTCAAGGACAAGGATTACGAGGCGGTTCCGGCGGTGCTCTGCAAGAACCACGGGCCTTTCACCTGGGGGAAAGACGGACATGAGGCTGTGCATAACGCGGTCGTGCTGGAGGAGGTCGCCAAGATGGCGTGCCGCTGCGAGCTGATCAATCCCGATGTGAAACCGGCGCCGCAGGAGCTGCAGGATAAGCATTATTTCAGAAAACACGGCGCAAACGCCTACTACGGGCAGCGGTAGAGTGCGGCTGTTCTAAAGCGGATCGTGTGTTACTTATTTCCGCGGACAATAAGCCGGATGCTGTGCTTGCACGGGAATCTGGCGGATGCCGCGAGGGGGAATATCCCGCAGTTTGCTGCGCATTAAGGCTATGATGTTCCGTAGCTTGCCGCGGGATATTTCATTTTCAGAGCTGCATGACGGCAGTTTTCAACAGCAGACGACAAAATAATTGCCGTTTGTTATAAACCCTCCGGGATGAGCGGCAGATACACATTGAAAGGAAGTTCGGACCGGATAACGGATGGCTGCGGGGCAGAGGGAGAAAGGGCGGATATGATAAAAGCGGTTATTTTCGATATTGATAATACAATGTATAGCTTTGATGAAAGCCATAAGAGCGCTATGGCTGCGCTCTGCGCGTATACGGAAGAAAATTTTGGGATGGATGCGGACGAGACAAAAAAACTTGCGGCAAAGTGCATGGGTATGATCATGGAGCGGCTCGGGGATAATTGCGCGGCGATACATAACAGGCTGATACGTTTTCAGTGTTTCCTGGAACAGATCGGCTCTGCGGACTATCAGAAGGCGATGGAAATGTATCATACCTATTGGGATACCCTTTTGGATGTGATGGAGCCTGAACCGGGCCTTTTGCCTTTGCTTAAGCGGTTAAAGGAAAAGGGGATAAAGATCGGCATCGGTTCCGATATGACTGCCTATATACAGTATAAAAAGCTGGAAAAAATAGGCGCACTGGGTTATCTGGATTTTATTGTGACCAGTGAGGAGGCGGGGGCGGAAAAACCCGACCCGCAGTTTTTTGAACTCTGTGTGGAAAAAGCCGGATGCAGGCCGGAGGAATGCGTTTTTATCGGCGATAACCTGAAGAAAGATGTGGAAGGTTCTGCACGCTTTGGCATGGCCGGGACATGGTATCATCCGGAAAAAGGGCCATCTGACGGGGGTTCGGACTATCCGGTGATAAGGTCCTTTGAGGACTATCTGCACAGTGAGGGATGGGAAAGAGAGTAGATGAGTATACAAACTATATTTTTGGTGTTGCTGGGGGCAGCGGTCTTTGTGATAGGCACCACCAATATCCGGACATATCTGCGGCTGCAGAAGCCTGAAAATATCCTGAAGGGGAAGGTACTTTCCGCAAGGATCATCGAGAAGCGGGATAAGGAAGAGCGGCTGATCCAGCATTACTATGAGCTGATGGTGCAGTGCACAGGCGGCGGAAAGACATTTAACGAAAAGATAGAGAGCACGACGGAATATGAGAAGGGGGAGGAGATCAGGCTGGTGAAAAACGGCGGTAAGATCGTGCCTTTTTCGGGCAGCAGCCTCACTCTCGGCACGGCGCTTGCGATCGCCCTCGCCGGTATGGGACTGGCAGTATTTCCGATCGTTTACCGGAACAACGGGGAAAAAGAAGGCTCTGTGGTGCTTGTGCTCCTGCTGCTTTTGGGTGGCGCAGCCTGCATGGCGGCTTTTAGGAAAGACAGGAAGAAAAATCTTACGGAGGCGGAAGGCGAGATAACGGATATCCTGTATTACAGGAGAGGGGATAACAAGAAATTTGCCAAGCCTGCGGAATCCTATTATCCGCTCATAAAGTGCAGGATCCATGAAAGGGAAAAGACCTTTCTTTCCGCCTATAATTCCAGCACCAAAGGCACTTATAAGGTTGGAACAAAGGTAAAGCTATTCTATGATGAAGAGACGGGCGGCATTATTGAAAAAAAGGCAAGCCCTGCCCTGATGGTGATGGCGGTGCTCTTCTGGCTGATGGCGTTTGCGGGGCTTGTCAGTATTTTAAACTGATGCGCCTATTTACGCGAGTTGACCAGTACATCCAGAAATTCTTCCGGCGTACGGATGGTAAGGAGTTCCTTTACCGTGCTGCGGTTTAAGAGCGTGATGGCAAGCGGGTCAAAGATCGTGTTGAAAAGCTGCCTGTCCGCCGGGGAAAAACACAGCATGATGACAAGCTGAATGGAAGTTTCGCCCCATTCGATCGGTACGTCGTTGATCAGGATATACATGCAGGAATTGATCTCCTGCATTTTTACGGTATGCGGGATGGCGAAGTTCTGGATCACGGTGGAAGAGAGGGATTCCCTCTCCAGTATCCTTTTTTCAAAGTCTTCCAGACAGTAACCGTTCTCAAAAAGTTTATGGCACATATAGTGGATGACTTCCTCTTTGGACAGCGGCCTGTTGATATGTTCTACAAACTGCGGCACGAGGAGTTTGCGGAGTTCCTGATAAAAAGTATTTATTTTCTTTGTCTCCTTGAGCTGGGCAATGGTGCGCTCAATAATGCCGGCATCGGCTGAGGTGAGGAACGGATTGATCGTGATGCTGGGCACATTGATGGCGCCCTGCAGCGGGATCGTGGAAAGGATCAGGTCGGCATCATCCAAAGATTCCGAGAGCTGCAGCTCGTTGGAAGTGATGTTGGATATGATAATGTCATTGTGAAACCGTTCCATCAGTTTCTGTTTCAGGGTGGTGCTCATGTCGTAATAGGTGGGGCAGTTTAACACGATCCGGATATGGGATCTGGCTGCCTGTTGTTCCTCCAGATAATTGCCGATGTGGAAAGCAATGTAGGCGATCTCATCGTCAATAATGGGGGGGTAATCGTCATTGTTGTCGATAACGCTGCTGAGACTGACAGCAGCGTCATAAATAAGCGGACAGGAAGTTTTGATGGAATCTGTCAGCGGATTATGGTTATAGTGCCTTGTCTTGCGGCGCAGCAAAAGGCCCCGGATATGCAGGGCAAAACGGATGCGAAATTCTTCGGATTCCAGGGAAACGCCGTAGTCATCCTGCAGTTTCACAAACATAGAATCCACCAGGACAATGCATTCCTCCCCCACATAGTCCGCCAGATTGGATTCATTGATATCGTCGATCATCAGGGACGTGATAGAGGTATAGAGCAGGAAAGCAAAGTCTTCGAGCTCTGCGTGATGGAATTTTATCTCAAAATAATTTTCCAGTTCATCGCACAGTTCCTGGGCAAGACCGTAAATCGGGTTGTCCGGAAGGAGGGAACATATGTCGCTGTAATTGAACGCAGTGTGCGGCTTTAAATGTCTGTCAACGGCGATCGTAATATGCAGCACTACATTGAACAGCGCAAAATCGTTTATAAAATATTTGTGGGCAAACAGTATTAAATTTACTGTTTCTATGATATAATCAATATCGATCTCATCGAAGGAATCCTGCAGCGCTTCCATGTTGAAAAAAGAGAGCTGGGATTCGTCGAAGATAATGGAACTGAGCATGCGGCGCCTGTTGCGCTCCTCGCCCCTGATCTCGACAATGTCGCCGGAAGAAGCAAGGATCAGATTATACTGTTCCAGCATCCGCTTTGTCCGTTTCATGACGGTGCGCAGTGTGGACATACTGATATAAAGCTCGTCGCAGAGATCGAAAAGTGAGAGAGCTTCGGGAGAGCGCAGAAGACGGATGGCAACATAGGAAGACCTCTCCTTGTTGGTCTGCGGAATATGCTGGGAGTTATCGTTCAGCAATTTGGCTGCCTTTTCCGTATCTATGCGGTATCCGTTGCTGGATGATTCGATCAGGGAAGCATAGATGCTGTTCAATTCGGATATGTAGTTTTTTACGGTTCTGACGGAAACACCCATATGGTCGGAGAGGAAAGCGGCCCTCACCCAGCCGTTTTGTTCCAGCAGAAGCCTTGTTATCTGAGTATATTTTTGTTCCATGTGACCAATTATACTATAAGTGCGGATAAGAACAAGTTATGTTTTGCACCGCGTCAGTGAAAAAGATTGCTTGCCTGCTTTTTTATAAATTTAGTATATTCTAAATCAATAATAGAAAAGAAACAGTAGAGTGAAAGGAGTAGGAACAATGAAAGTATTGTCGGGGAAGGCGGCGTTTAAGGGCGTTGCCATCGGAAAGATCAGGGAGTTTGGCGAGAAGAAAGTGGAAGTGAACAGGACTTCCGTTTCTGATGTGGAAGCCGAAGTTGCCCGGTTTGAGGCGGCGAGAGACACTGCATCCTCTCAGCTTGGGGCTCTCTATGAAAAAGCTGTCGCTGAAGTCGGAGAGGAAAATGCGGCGATTTTTGAGGTGCATCAGATGATGCTGGAGGATGAGGATTATCTTGACAGCATTAAGGGGATGATCAGGGATGAGCAGGCAAATGCGGAGTATGCTGTCTCCGTGACCGGCCAGAACTTTTCGGAGATTTTTGCTGCCATGGACGATGATTATATGAAGGAGCGTGCGGCGGATGTCAAAGATATTTCCGCAAGGGTAGTGAGGATCCTTGCCGGCGTGGAAGAGGGCGGCGCGGCGATGGATGAGCCTTCTATTTTGGTGGCGGAGGATCTTGCACCCAGTGAGACGCTGCAGCTTGACCGCAGCAAAGTGCTGGCTTTTGTGACGAGAAAGGGTTCCACCAATTCCCACACGGCGATATTGGCGCGCACGATGAACATTCCGGCATTGGTCATGGTGTCGGAGGCGGTGGATGTGGACGGCCTGACGGGCATCGTGGACGGCAAGGAAGGGAAACTGATCGTAGAGCCGGATGAGGAGACCTTAAAAGGTTATCAGGAAAAGCTGGAGGCGCAGAAGAAGGAACAGGAACTGTTAAACGCTTTGAAGGGGAAACCCAGCGTGACAAAGGACGGCAGAAAGATCAACCTTTACGCGAACATCGGCGGTGTGGAAGACGTGGAGGCGGTGCTCGCCAACGACGCGGAGGGGATCGGACTGTTCAGAAGCGAGTTTTTGTACTTACAGAGCAATGATTATCCCACCGAGGAGGAGCAGTTTGAGGCGTATAAAGCCGTCGCGGAGAAGATGGGCGGTAAGCGCGTGATCATCCGTACGCTGGATATCGGCGCCGACAAGCAGATCGATTATTTCGGGCTGGACAAGGAAGAAAATCCTGCGCTCGGCTATCGCGCGGTGAGGATCTGCCTGAATAAGAGGGAAGTGTTCCGGACGCAGCTTCGTGCGCTCTGCAGGGCATCCGCCTACGGCAAGGTCGCTATCATGGTGCCGATGATCATCTCCGTCTGGGAGGTGCAGACCGTAAAAGAAATTTTAGAAAAGATCAAGGAAGAACTGCGCGCAGAGGGGAAGGAAGTCGGCGAGATAGAGTTCGGTATCATGATCGAGACACCGGCGTCCGTTATCATTGCGGATGAACTGGCGAAGGAAGTGGATTTCTTCAGTATCGGTACAAACGATCTGACCCAGTATACACTGGCGATCGACCGTCAGAACGCAAAGCTGGATATGTTCTATAACGCGCATCATCCCGCGATTCTCAGAATGATCAAGATGGTAGTGGATGCCGCCCATAAGGAGGGCATCTGGGCAGGCATCTGCGGAGAGCTCGGCGCGGATACCACGCTGACCGAAGAGTTTGTGAATATGGGAGTGGATGAGCTTTCCGTTTCGCCGGGTATGGTGCTGCCGGTGCGCAATAAGGTGGTTAATATGTAATTTGTTATGGCGGACGGCCCGGCAAATGGGCTTGACAGAAAAATGATAATACTTGATAATGGGTAGAGAGTAAAACAAATTTAATGAAGGAGGATTTTTATCATGAAAGAATTCAGTTACATGATTCAGGATGCGTTGGGGATCCATGCTCGTCCGGCGGGGCTTTTGGTGAAGGAGGCGGCAAAGTATCCCTGCGATATTACTCTGAAGTGCGGTGAGAAGAAGGGTAATGCGAAGAGGATCATGAATGTAATGGCTATGGGCGTTAAGAAGGACAACGAAGTGACTGTTGTCTGCGAGGGGGATCAGGAAGAGGAAGCTGCTGCAGCTTTAGAGGCATTCTTTAAGGAGAACCTGTAAGCTTGAGCAGTAAAAAACTGGTATTTCTGGATATAGACGGGACTCTTCTGCTAAATGGCGGTCCTGTTTCCGGGAAAGTAGCACAGGCACTGAAGCAGGCATATGACAACGGACATTTTCTCTGCATCTGTACCGGCAGGGCATACTCTGAGGTGCCGGAGGAGATGAAGAGGTTTGACGGTGTGATCAGCGCTGCCGGTGCCTGTGTTATGTGGAAAGATAAGATTCTGCAGGCGGAATATTTTGCGGAAGAGGAGAAAGAGTTTGTGACGGGCCTGCTTGAGGAAGCAGGGGCGACCTATATTATGGAAGGTTTTGGAAACCTTTATATGAAAAGGGATATCAGGGAGCGTTTTTTCAGGGAACTGGAGAGTGCCCGTGATGAAGAAAGGATGCTGCTGGGGTTTTTCTATAAGACGATTCCGTTTGATTCGGTGCAGGAGGCCGAAAGAGTACACAAATGCTCTTATTTTTATGCGGAAAAGGACAGCTTTTGGTTCAGGGAAAGGCTGCGAGCGCGGGATATGAGCGTGACATCGTTTTCTCAGGCGGAGACCAGAGGAAACAGCGGCGAGATCACAAAGACGGCCTTCACGAAAGGTACGGCGGTGCACTATCTCAGCGATCATCTGGGTGTCCCTGTGAAAGATACGATAGCCATCGGCGACAGCGAGAATGACCTCGAGATGCTGAAGGCGGCGGGTGTCGGTATCGCCATGGGGAATGCGTCGGATTATGTGAAAGAGACGGCAGACGATGTCACAAAACCTGTGACGGAGGACGGCGTCTATCACGCCTTTCTGAAATACGGACTGATATCTGAGGACGATTAAAAATCAACGGGCAGCGCGTCTGGCGAACTGTCCTTATATTCAACAGGTGCAAAGATTTTCACTTTAACGGTGAAAATCTTTGTTTTTGAGGCAAACCGTTTCACCCCGGGGGTGAAAAAGTCGGTTTGCTTTTTTGTTTGGGAAAAAATACAATGGGTCTATCAAATATAAAACAGGAGGTAGAGCAATGGCTAAACACAATGTATTATTGGTATGCGGCTCCGGGGCGAGCAGCGGATTTATGGCAGCAAATATCAGAAAGGCTGCTGCTGCAAGGGGGATCGAGATCACCGTGACGGCGAGAAGCGAGTCCGAGGTTTTGAACTATGTGGAGGACATCGACTGCCTGATGGTGGGGCCTCATCTGGCGACGGTGATCCCTTCTCTGGAGGAGGACTGCGACGGGTATGATATCAAGATCGAGCTCATCGACAAAGATGCCTACGCAAAATTAAACGGCGATAAGGCGTTGGATCAGATACTGGAGCTCTTCGGGGAAAAGTAGTCTTTAAAAAATAAAAACAAGAAAAGGAGATAACACAAATGCAAAAACTGATTAGCTGGCTGGAGAACAGCTTTGCCCCTAAAATGAATAAGATCAGTAATATGATCTGGATCGTAACGATCAAAGATTCCGTACTGCAGATCCTGCCCTTTATCTTTCTGGGTTCGATTTTCTGCTGTCTGGCAATTATCGAGGATTATGTGGCTCTGCCGTTTTCCTTCTGGACACCCTTTGGCTGGACCATGGGTAAGGTATCGCTCCTGATATCCTTCCTGATCCCTTTTAACTACTGTGAGAAGAAACGTTACAGAAAACAGAGGCTGATCGCAGGCCTTTCCGGATTGATCCTGTTTCTGATCGTGGTATCCCCCATCGTGGAGGAGGAAGGGGCTGCAGGCTTTGGCAGTTCCGCGCTGGGCGCCGGCGGTATGTTCTGCGCGATGGCAACAGGCGTGATCACAGGCTTGATCATGGGTGCTTTTGCGAAGTTCACATTCTTCAAAGAAGATTCCGCTATTCCTGATTTTGTGCGTCAGTGGTTCGATGCGCTTCTGCCGATCGGCATCGTTGTGGTGCTGGGCTGGGTGATCGTTCTGATCATGCACGTGAACCTTTACAACATTATCCTGAGTATCTTTATGCCGCTGCAGAGCTTCCTGCAGACATGGTACGGCTTTACGTTCTTCATGTTCCTCACCTGCTTTATCTACTCCATGGGTATTTCAAGCTGGGTACTGACGCCTGTAAATGAACCCGTAAAACTGGCTGCTATCGTTGCAAACCTTGAGATGGTTGCAGCAGGCACCGCTACGGCATCCAGCATGTTTATCTTTACAGAGGGGCTTGTCTACTGTACATACATGTGGGTAGGCGGTATCGCATGTACGCTGCCCTTAGTCGTACTGCTCCTGATCTCGAAATCAAAAGAGCTCAAAGCCCTCGGCAGAGCCTGAATCGTACCGGGCATTTTCAATATCAATGAGCCTGTCATCTTCGGATGTATCGCGTGGAATCCGTATCTGATGGTACCTATGTGGCTGCAGGGCATCATTCTTCCCCTGCTGACATGGTTTGCGACAAAGGTGATCAAGTTTGCCCCGATCCCGGACGTACAGTTTGAACTCTGGTACTGCCCGTATCCGATCTCCACATGGATCAATACAAGAAGTGTCAGGGCGATCATCTTCCTGCTCATTTCTGTAGCGGTATCCACACTGATTTGGTATCCGTTCTTCAAAGCTTATGAGGCAAACGAGCTGAAGAAAGAAGGCGCGAAAGAGAAGGCAGAATAAGATCTTATATGGCGGTGACGGCCCGGCGGGTGCCGGGCTGTTGCCAGGTGGCGGTATAAAACCGCAGAAATAACAATCGATATATGGGAGGTGGCTCTATGAATGAGAAAACAGTAGAAAATGCGATGCAGATCATCATGCATGCGGGAGATGCGAGAAACTGCTGTCAGGCAGCGCTGGGCGCGATCGCGGCAGGAGATATGGCGGCAGCAGGAGAGCATTTAAAGGAAGCGGATGCTAAGATTGCGGAGGCACATCATATTCAGACGGATTGTATTCAGGGGGCTATAGCAGGGGAGGAGTTCGACTATAATGTTCTGTTTGCCCATGCGCAGGATACCCTGATGACGATCTACAGCGAGATCATGATTGCTAAACAGATGTGCAGCATCTTTGCGGCATATGATGAGAGATTAAAAAAATTGGAAAACAAATAATTTGCGGAACTGGAATAGGAGGATAATGTTATGAGCAGAGTACCAAAAACATTTCCCGAGAATTTCCTCTGGGGCGGCGCTTTTGCGGCGAATCAGATGGAGGGAGCATGGAAAGAGGGCGGCAAGGGACTTTGTGTGGCGGATATCAATGAATTTGTGGATGATGTCCCTGTGGACAAAAAATATAATGAGGAAGTGACCACAAAGTTTGTGAAGGAAGCGCTGGAGGAGAGCGGCAGGATCTTCCCGAAACGCTGGGGCATTGATTTTTATCACACTTATAAAGAGGATTTAAAGCTGCTTGCGGAGCTGGGGCTGAAAACCTACAGGACTTCCATCAACTGGGCGAGGATCTATCCGAACGGTGATGACGCCGAACCCAATGAAGAAGGACTGAAATTTTATGATGATCTGATCGATGAGATCATCAAAAACGGCATGGAGCCGTTGATCACGATCTCCCACTATGAGATGCCGCTGAACTTGACGCTGAAGTACAAGGGATGGTATTCGAGGGAAGTCATTGAGTTCTTTGAGAGATACTGTAAGACATTGTTTGACAGATACGGCGACAGGGTAAAACTCTGGATCGTGGTGAACCAGATCAATCTGATCGTGCATGAATCTTTTAACCATCTCGGTGTGGCGGAAGATGTCGTGGACAATGTGCTGGAGGCAAAGTATCAGGCGGTGCACAACGAGATGGTGGCGTGTGCAAGAGCGACAAGATATGCCCACAGCCTGAATAAGGACTTACAGGTCGGCATGATGCTCTGCGGCGGGCCGTCCTATCCGGCTTCCTGTAAACCGGAGGATGTACTGGCGGCGATGCGCCATAACCAGATGGAGTATTTCTTCTCCGATGTGCTCCTGAGAGGAAAATATCCCGGATATGCCTTCCATTTCTTTGAGGAGAGAGGCATCAACATCGAATTCGGGCCGGACGACGAGGAAGATCTGAAGAATACGGCGGACTTTATGTCCTTCTCCTACTACTATACAAGAATGGTGACAAAAGAGAGCTTTGAGAACGGGAACGAGGCGGTGAGGAATCCTGACCTTCCTGCGAATCCGTGGGGATGGAGCATCGATCCGACAGGCCTGCGTTTCATGCTGAATGAGTTCTATGACAGATACCAGTGCCCGATCTATATTACGGAGAACGGCTGCGGCAACTATGATAAACTGGAGGAGGACGGCACGATCCACGATCCTTACAGGGTAGACTACTACAGGGCGCATATCGAACAGATGAAACTTGCCATCATGGACGGTGTGGATCTGCGGGGTTATTATCTCTGGGCTCCTCTTGATATCGTGAGCTGTTCTTCCTCCGAGATGAGCAAGCGCTACGGCTTCATCTACGTGGATATTGACGACTACGGTAAAGGCAGCGGAAAGAGGATCAAGAAAGACAGCTTTGCGTGGTATCAGAAGGTGATCAGGACGAACGGAGAGGACCTGGCTTAATACTTTTCACTGTTGAAGATACTGTTATGTTATACCGGACATCCGGAAAATATCCCTTACGAAACTCGCTCCGTAAGGGATATTTAATTTATAATGACAAGTTTGAACTCCGTGTGCTAGAATTAAAGCATATCAATCTGGCAACAGAGGCGGACAAAAAGCGCGGGCTTGTCCGCTGGGCTTCGCTCTTCAAGGCGATTACATGGAAGGAGATCAAAATGCTGGCAAATAATGATCCTGCTTTTGGAAGGATGGCAGGATGAAGGAGGAAAAATGATGAAAGATACAGAAAAAGAGAAGAGGGAAGGCAAAGCAAAATCGAGAAGCTGGAAAGTGGATTTCATCATGGGGATCGTGATCACAGTGATCGGCCTTCCGTTTTTTGCGGCGGATTATAAGATCGCCGGGATCGTTATGGTGGTGATCGGGCTTTTTTGTGTGATCAGCGGCCTGTGTCAGAAGGTGGCGAAGGATGGGGAAGATAGATAGCGTTTTCAGGAATTTTTGCACAAAGTTCAAATCGGTAAAGCAGGAGGACGACGTGGAGGCAGAGAAGGAAATGAGCGGGGAGATTGTCAGGAAAAAACTGATCTTTAAAGGGGAAGTGCAGTTTGTGGGCTTTCGTTTCCAGTCCAAGTACATTGCCGATATGCTGGGGCTTACCGGTTATGTGGAAAATCTGCCGGACGGCGATGTCCTGATGGAAGTGCAGGGACAGGCAGAGGTGATACAGGAGATGATCATCTGCCTGCATCAAAAGAAGCCGATCCGGATCGACTCTGTTGAGGAGGAGGATATGCCCGTGAAAAAGAAGGAGAAGGGATTTCGGTATATGTGGTGAGAAGCCGGAAAAATGTTAATGCAGTGAACGGCCTGCCTTTTAGCGCTGCTTTTTTGCCGCCGCTGCTTTTATCCCCATAAAAAGCAGATAGAGCACTATGGTGACAAGGATCATCAGCGTGAACAGGGCGTAAACTTCCGTGGAGATCTTGCCCCTTGCCATGCCGTAGACTTTGATGGGCAGTGTGGTATCGCCTGCGCCGGTCACAAAGTAACTGATGATCACATCATCCAGAGAGAGGGTGATGGATAAGAGGGCGCCGGAAATGATGCCCGGCATCAGCATCGGGATCGTCACCCTCTGCAGCGTGCGCAGCGGGCCTGCGCCGAGGTCCATGGCCGCTTCCTCGATGGACTTATCAAAACCTGCGATCCTCGCCCGCAGCGTGATGATCACAAAGGGAACGCAGAAGGTCACATGGGCGATCACCAGCGTCCAGAAACTGAGCGTGATATTCAGCATCGTAAACGTGGCGAGGGAGGCGATACCGATGACCAGTTCCGGGATCACAATGGGAACATAGAGCATATTGTCCAGTGTTTTTTTGAACTTAAAGTCGTAGCGGTGCATGCCGATGGCGGCGAGGGTGCCCAGCACAACGGAGATCAGCGTGCTGACAAGAGCTAACTCCAGTGTCAGCAGGAGGGAACTCATGAGGGATCTGTCATGGAACATAGCGCCGTACCAGTGCAGGGTAAACCCTCTGAAGACAAGGTTATTGTCGTTTGTGTTAAAGGAGTAGCCGATCACCATAAAGATCGGCAGATATAAAAACAGATAGACCAGTCCGGCATAGAGATAGGAAAATGTGCCAAGCTGTTTTTTTTCTTTTCTTTTCATTGAAAATGTCTCCTTTGTACCGGCAGTGATTTAGGTGCATTGCCGGAGAATGTTTGTCTGATACAGTGTAAAATATAAAATTACGCCAGGTCTTCCAGATTTCCCACTTTGGTATAGAATTTCAGCACGATCAGGGTAAAGAGTATCAGTATCACCGAGAAAGCAGCGCCGGAGGGCCAGTTTCTGGCTGCCATGAACTGATCCTTGATCAGGTTTCCAAGCAGCGTTGAGTTGCCGCCGCCCATGACGTCCGCGATGTAAAAAGCGTCCAGGCTGGGAATGAACACCTGGATCGTGCCGGCGAAAATGCCGGGCAGCGTCAGCGGCAGGATAACCCGGAAAAAAGTGCTGATCCGGGAGGCGCCGAGATCGTGGGCAGCCTCGATCAGGGACTCGTCCAGTTTGGATATGGAATTATTGAGGGGCAACACCATAAAGGGCAGGAGCGCATACACCATACCGAATAAAGTGGCGCCGTCCGTGTACATCATTGTAATCGGCTCGGAGATGATCCCGAGTTTCAGTAAAATGGTGTTGATGGTGCCGGAATCCCGCAGGATATTGCTCCATCCGTTCAAACGGATCAGCTGGTTGATCCAGAAGGGCAGCATGATCAGCAGGATGCAGAACCCCTGATATTTTTTGCTGAATTTCGATAAAATAAAGGCGAACGGGTAGGAGATGAGCAGGCAGATCAGGCTGGTCCAGAACGCCAGCACAATGGAGCGCCAGATCACTTTCCCGTAAGTGGGGTTCCAGAGGGCAGTATAATTTTCCAGCGTAAATATCATTTGCACGCCGCCGTAAATGCCTTTTTCCAGAAAACTGATGATGACCACATAGACAAGCGGCAGCGCCAGAAAAAGCAGCATCCACAAAAAGAGCGGGCCCACAAGGGAGAAAATTTCCCCTCTGTGTCCCCTGTTATCGGCGGATATATTGTTATCGGAATGTTTCAAAATATTCATATCTGTTTCCCGTCTGTCTTCAGAATGTTCCATATCGCGCAGGGCATACTGTGGGAATGACGGTCCCTGCGCGGCATGGTATTTCACTTGTCATGTCCCTGTGTGCTGTCCCTGCTGCACCGCCAGATCCGGACGGTTTAAAAGCGCATCCTCGATCAGGTCATACAGCGTATCTTCCGCAGTATGCATGATCACGGCTTTATCCATATCCCAGTATACCGTGACGGCGGAGCCGATGGCCGGAAGGCAGCTGTGGGGATGCTGGTTTAACCGGAGCCTCTGGCCGTTGGGCAGAGCCACCACAGTCTTTATGATGGAACCGACATAAATATGTTCTTTTACGATACCCCGGAGGCGGAAATTTTCCACAGGCTCAAAGGAATATCTGGTATTTTCGGGGCGGACGGAGATATAGATCATCTCGTCCTGCACAAATCCGGTGCCTCTTCCGTGGACAATGCCGTTCTCGGCGGTCAGTTCGATCAGATCGCCGTCAAAGCCTGTGACGGAAGCTTCTATAATATTGGATTCGCCGATAAAGCTGGCGACAAACTTAGTTTTCGGCCTTTCGTAGATTTCCTGCGCGGTCCCGATCTGCTCGATAACGCCGTTGTTCATAACAGCGATGCGGTCGCTCATAGTCAGGGCTTCCTCCTGATCATGAGTCACATAGATGAAAGTGATGCCGAGCTGTTTTTGCAGATGCTTTAATTCCATCTGCATCTGCTTGCGCAGTTTCAGGTCCAGAGCACCCAGAGGCTCATCTAAGAGAAGCACTTTCGGGTTGTTGACAAGAGCCCTTGCGATGGCGACTCTCTGGCGCTGCCCGCCGGACATCTGGTGGGGTTTTCTTCTGCCGAAGTTTTTTAATTGCACCAGATCCAACATCTTTTCCACACGTTCTTTGATCTCCGGTTTCGGCACTTTCTTTTCTACGAGCCCGAACGCCACATTGTCAAAGACGTTCATATGGGGAAAGAGGGCGTAACTCTGAAAAACCGTGTTGACGTTGCGCTTATAGGGGGCAAGGCCTGTCACATCCGCCTGTTCCAGATAGACGCATCCCTCGGACGGCGTCTCAAAACCGGCTATGATGCGGAGCGTAGTAGTCTTTCCGCAGCCGGAGGGACCCAGCAGGGTCAGAAATTCACCTTCGTACACGTCCAGGTCAATATTTTTTAAGACTTCACTTTTCCCAAAGTCCTTTGTCACACCGGACAGCTTTACGATGGGTTCTCTGTCAGTTTTTATCATTCCTTTTATGAATACCTCCATGAAATCGAGTTCGCGGAGCGAATCTCGCAATGTGAGCAATACTCACAATGAGAGCGAAGCTCACATTGTTATAGTACCTGTTTGCCGCGTTCGCCGGTGCGGATGCGCATAACGTCATCGATATCGGAGATGAACACTTTACCGTCCCCGACATTGCCGGTGGACAGGGTATCCACGATCTCGGAGAGGATATCCTCCAGATCCTCGTCCCAGACCACAGTCATCACATAGAGCTTGGGGAGAAGGTTTACTTCCAGCCCGAGTTTTTCAAATTCCGGGTTGTCGAATCCCTCCTGATGGCCGCATCCCATGGCGGAAAGCACAGTCATGCCGCTGTATTCATTTTTAGTCAGTATCTTCTTCAAAGCCTCGAGTTTTTCGGGACGGATGATCACTTCTATTTTTTTCATATTTACCTCCATTTGACTATGATCCGCGAGTCTGCGCCGTCACAGACCGGTGAGTGAGAAATTCCTTTTTTCCACTATGTCACGATCGGCGTCACGGACGATCAGGGCAGAATATTTCCCGGACCGGACGATACCGTTATTTGCCGCAGTATCTTCAATAGTAATAGAAAACGAGGGAAAATGCAATAGATTGTCGAAAGGATTTACAATAAAAAGGTATAAAAAAGCAGCGGGGATTCCCGCTGCCTGTGGCACATATTTTAAATACTCTCGTTAAACAGGGTAGACACGGATTCCGACAGGTTTTTAACCTTGTCAGCCATGGCGTTATAAGTGGTATCCGCAGAAGATTTTTCGGGCTTTTTGCTCAGGGCATCCTGCACCAGTTCCGCTTTTTTATTTACGTCCTTCTCCTCTTTTATGGCTTTTTTGGGATCGGCGTCATCCACTTCGCTGTAGTAGGCCTTCAGCAGTTTGCCGTAACTGCCGTTTTTGATGGCGGCGTAATCGATCAGCGTATTGTCGCCGCCCCCGCCCAGCATGGTCTTTGTCAGGTTATTCATATCAGTGCCGCCGTTGGAACCCAGCTTCTGCATGCTTCTCGTTACGACGTCAGTAGTGTAGTCCGGTCTCATTTGAACTGTCAGTGACATAATATAACTCCTTTTATATGTGTGAATATGAAAAAGAAACACAAACACAATAAATAAAACATCCCTGTACTATATTTCTCGGCTGATAAGGAAAAAAAGTTAAGGGCAAATTGTGATAAAAATGTGAAATATGGGAAATATTGAAAAATAAAAAATTTAAGGCATAAATAAAAAAGGAAATGAAGAAAATTTGCAGAATATATATTTATGAGACATAAAAATATGGTTTGAAAACGATTGCGGGCAGATCACTTTGAAACAGTTTGGAAATATTGTGGGTGAAAGGGATGCAGATACGGGAGAATCTGGAAAAGAGGGAAAGGGAGATTTTGAGTCCTTATGCCTGCCACAGTACAGACTCAAAGGGCAGGGACAGGGCGGAGGAGGAGTGCGACATCCGGCCGGTTTTCCAGCGCGACAGGGACAGGATACTACATAGTAAATCCTTCAGGAGGCTGAAGGATAAGACGCAGGTATTTTTGACGCCGGAGGGAGACCATTACAGGACCAGGCTGACCCATACGCTGGAAGTTTCCCAGAACGCAAGGACCATCGCCAAGGCGCTCCGCCTGAACGAAGAGCTGGTGGAGGCGATCGCTTTAGGGCATGATCTGGGGCATACGCCCTTTGGACATGCCGGGGAGAGGGCTTTAAATAACATCTGTTCTTTGGGGTTTGCGCACAATGAGCAGAGTGTGAGGACCGTGGAACTTCTGGAAAAAAACGGGCAGGGATTGAACCTGACGGTGGAAGTGAGGGACGGCATCCTGCACCACCAGACAAAGGGAAACCCGTCCACGCTGGAAGGCAGGGTCGTGCGGTATTCCGATAAGATAGCCTATATCCATCATGACATGGATGACGCGATCCGGGGCGGCATCCTGAAAGAAACGGATGTGCCGAAGGAGATCGGGGAAGTGATCGGCTATAACAGCGGGGAATGGATCGATCATTTTATCCACGATATCGTCTCCAACAGTTATGAAAAGAACTGCATCGTTATGTCGGAGCCGGTGGCGGAAGCCATGGGGAGGCTCAGACAGTTTATGTTTGAACATGTATATACGAACCCGAAGGCGAAGAGCGAGGAGGGGAAAGCCGTTATGCTGGTGGAGACCCTGTTCGGTTATTTTTGCAAAAATAAGGATAAGCTGCCGGAGGAGATGCTGATGCTTCTCGAGCGTGGTGAACCTTTGGAGCGGGTGGTATGTGACCATATCAGCGCGATGACGGACCGGTATGCCATCGCAAAGTTTGAAGAGATCTTTGTGCCGGCTTCGTGGCATGGATGAGGTGCTGATTAATTGATATCGATTGGAATTATGGAATAGGAGGCGGGTATGCTTTATCCGCAGGAAGTGATAGAGGAAGTCAGGGCAAGAAACGATATAGTGGATGTGATCTCCGGCTATGTGCGGCTGCAGAAAAAGGGGGCAAATTATTTTGGACTCTGCCCTTTTCACAACGAGAAATCACCCTCGTTCTCGGTGTCCCAGGGAAAGCAGATGTATTACTGTTTCGGCTGCGGCGCCGGCGGGAACGTGATCACTTTTTTGCAGCAATACGAAAACGCAAGTTTTAAAGAGGCTGTGAAGATGCTGGCGGACCGGGCGGGGATCAAGCTGCCGGAGGCGGAGTATTCGGAGGCGGCAAGAGAGAAAGAAAACCACCGGGCAAGGCTTCTTGCAGTGAATAAGGAGGCCGCGAAGTATTTTTACTATCAGCTCAGGGCGCCTCAGGGCAGTCAGGGGCTTGCCTATTTAAAGAACAGACAGTTGAGTGATGAGACGATACATAGATTCGGGCTCGGTTTTGCGAACAAGACCAGCGATGATCTTTCGCGTTATTTAAAGGAAAAGGGATTTTCGGATGCATTGCTTCAGGAGGCGGGCGTCAGCACCTTCGATGAGCGCTACGGCATGCATGACAAATTCTGGAACAGAGTCATTTTTCCGATTCAGGATATCAATCACCGGGTGATCGGTTTCGGCGGCCGGGTGATGGGGGAAGGAACGCCGAAATACTTGAATTCGCCGGAGACGCCGGTGTTTGACAAGAGCAGGAACCTCTACGGGCTGAATTTTGCCAGAAGTTCCAGAAAGAACCAGTTTATCCTGTGCGAGGGCTATATGGATGTGATCACGATGCATCAGGCGGGCTTTACACAGGCGGTGGCTTCTCTGGGGACAGCGTTTACGGCAGGACAGGCTTCCCTTTTAAAACGTTATGCGGAGGAAGTGCTGCTCGCCTACGATTCGGATGGGGCGGGCGTGAAAGCGGCCCTGCGCGCCATAGGGATTCTGCGGGAGTCGGGGCTCACGGGAAGGGTGATCAGTTTTGCGCCCCATAAAGATCCGGATGAGTTTATCAAGGCGGAGGGCGCCGAGGCTTTTGAGAGGCGGCTTGCGGAAGCGGAAAACAGCTTTTTCTTTGAGATCCGTATCCTGTCAGGAGAATTTGATTTAAATGATCCGGCGGGAAAGACGAAATTCCATCGGGAGATCGCAAAAAAGCTCTGTGATTTTTCCGAGGAGGCGGAACGCGCCAATTATATGGAAGCGATCGCGGAAAAATACCATATCGGCCATGAAAACTTAAGAAAGCTGGTGAATTCCGCAGCGGCGCAGACCGGGCTGGCAAAGCCCGTAGAGAGGCCGAAGTCCGGCATACAGTCCAAAAAGACGCCGGAGGATAACGCCAAAAAGGCTCAGAGGCTTTTGATCACATGGCTGACGGAAAGGCCTGAGATCTACCCGAAGATCAAAAAATATATCATGGCGGATGATTTTACGGACGGGCTTTATAAAAAGGTGGCGGAGCAGCTCTTTATGCAGCTTGAGAAGGGGGAAGTCGACCCGGCGGGCATGGTGGATCTCTTTGAGGAGGAAGAGCAGCAGAGAGAGGTGGCGCAGCTTTTTCATACGGGGATCGGCAGGCTGGAAAATAAGAGCGATGCGGAGCGGGCGCTGCACGATATCATCTGTAATGTGAAGCGAAACAGTTATGAATATTATTCCCAGAGGCTGGGAACGGATATTTCGGCGCTAAATCAGGTGATCGAGGGAAAAAAAGCACTGGAAGAACTTAACAAAATGCATATTTCACTTGATTAGGGAGTATACTACTTGTTTAAATAAGGAAGGATGGAAGTCATAATGGATGAAAACACAAAAGTAAAATTTGACGAGAAGATAAAAGAACTTTTGAATCTTGCCAAAAAGAAAAAGAATGTACTGGATTATTCCGAGGTCAATGACTTTTTCCGGGATCTTCCGATGGAGGAAGAACAGTTCGACAAGGTGCTGGAGATCCTGGAGACCAACGGCGTTGTCTGCAATGTGGAAATTCCGGTGGAGAGCGACCTGGACGACGACGAGGTGAATCTGTCGGAGGAGGACGAGGTGGATGTGGAAAATATCGACCTTTCCGTACCCGACGGCGTCAGCATCGAAGATCCGGTCAGGATGTATCTGAAGGAGATCGGCAAGGTGCCTCTTTTGTCTGCGGACGAGGAGATCGAGTACGCCAAGAAGATCGAGGACGGCGCGGCGGCGGCGGAGAAACTGAAAGATATCGAGAAAATGCTGGAGAGCGCCGAAGAGGAAGAAAAAGAGGCTCTGGAAAAAGAAAAGAAAGAGCTGGGGTATGTCATAGCGGACGGGGATGCGGCGAAGCAGAAACTGGCGGAGGCAAACCTCCGGCTGGTGGTTTCCATCGCAAAGCGGTATGTGGGGAGAGGTATGCTGTTTCTCGATCTGATCCAGGAGGGCAATCTGGGGCTGATCAAAGCCGTGGAAAAGTTTGATTACAGAAAAGGGTATAAATTCTCCACTTACGCCACATGGTGGATCCGTCAGGCGATCACGAGGGCGATCGCGGACCAGGCGAGGACGATCCGGATCCCGGTGCATATGGTGGAGACGATCAATAAGCTGATCCGTGTGAACAGGCAGCTTTTGCAGGATCTGGGAAGAGAGCCGCTGCCGGAGGAGATCGCGGAAAAGATGGATATCCCGGTGGAAAGGGTGCGGGAGATCTCGAAGATATCTCAGGAGCCGGTGTCTCTGGAGACGCCCATCGGGGAAGAGGAAGACAGCCATTTAGGCGATTTTATTCAGGATGACAATGTGCCGGTGCCGGCGGAGGCGGCAGCCTTTACGCTGCTGAAAGAGCAGCTTGTGGAGGTGCTCAGCACTCTGACGGACAGAGAACAGAAAGTGCTCCGCCTGCGTTTCGGTCTGGACGACGGCAGGGCGAGAACGCTCGAGGAAGTGGGCAAGGAGTTTAACGTGACAAGGGAGCGTATCCGCCAGATCGAAGCGAAGGCGTTGAGGAAGCTCCGCCATCCCAGCAGAAGCCGGAAACTGAAAGATTATTTGAACTAATAACGAGTGTTATTATTGAGCGGACATGCAGAAATACAATTTATCAAAGAGGATGGCGGCGGTAGCGCGTCTTGTCCCCTGCGGCGTCAGTGCCTGCGATATCGGCTGTGACCACGGGTTTGTGGCAATCTATCTGGTGCGGGAGCATATCTGTCCGAGAGTGATCGCGATGGATATTAACAGAGGCCCTTTGTCTCGGGCGAGAGAGCATATTGAGAGTGCCGGCCTTTCTTCCTACATAGAAACCCGTCTGTCGGACGGGATGGAAAAGTTAAATATCGGGGAAGCGGATTGCATCATAGCCGCGGGGATGGGCGGCAGGCTGACCGTAAAAATTTTGAATGATTTTCCTGAAAAACGGAAAAGCCTGCGTTATCTGGTATTGCAGCCGCAGTCGGAACTTGCCTTCGTGCGGAGATACCTGAGAAGCGAGGGGCTTGTGATCCGAAAAGAAGATATGGTGCTGGAGGACGGGAAGTTCTATCCGATGATGCTGGTGGAGGTTGGAAAGCCCGGGAGGGAAGACGGGATCAGCGGCAGAGAGAGAGAGCCCGGGAGGGAAGATGAGATCTGCGGCAGAGAGAGAGAGCCCGGAAGGGAAGATGGGATCAGCGGCAGAGAGAGCGCGCCAGGGAAGAAATACGGAATCTGCGGCAGTGCAAAAGAGCCGGTTTCCCCGGGGAAAAGACAGGAGGATTTTGGCGGAAAACCGACGTATCAGGAGAGCCTTGCGGATGAGTTCGGCCCCTGTCTGATCAGGGACAGGCATCCGGTCCTTGCGGAATATCTGGACTTTTGGGAAGGGCAGCAGTATAAGATTTTAAAGGAAGTTTCAGCTTATCCGGAGCGGAGGGAGCAGGTGGAGGAAGAACTTCGCCGGATCCGGGATGTGCGCAGAGTGATGAAAGGGCAGTGATCGATATTGATCTGCGGAACTGAAATGGACCGAGCTGAAAGCGAGGGATACGAGCAAAGAGCGAAGCGTTTGTGAGTCGGAGGTTAGGGTATGAAGTGTTATGAGATCATGGAGTGTCTGGAGGAGGTATCCCCGAAATCCTTTGCGGAGAGCTGGGATAATGTGGGACTGCTCTGCGGCAGGGAGGAGAAGGAGGTATCTTCCATCTATATTGCATTGGATGCGACAAAGGAAGTGATCGGGGAGGCGAAGGCTGTCGGGGCGGACATGCTGCTCACGCACCACCCCATGATCTTTAAGCCTTTGAAGCGGGTTTCGGGGAGTCATTTTATCGGGGAGAAGATCCTTACGCTGGCGGAATGTGCCGCCTATGTAAAGAACCGCTGTCATATTGAGCAGGTGAAGGTATTCGGGATGCCGGCGGAGACTATCGTGATGGCGGCGGTCTGCCCGGGTTCCGGGAAAAGCTGCATCGAGGACGCGGTTAGGCTTGGGGCAGATGTATTAATAACAGGTGATATTGATCATCATGAGGGAATCGATTCGGTGGAACAGGGACTTGCGATCATCGATGCGGGACATTACGGGCTGGAAAAGATATTTGTGTCCTATATGGAGGAGTATTGCAGAAGAAAATTAACCGGTGTGAAGGTTTATACGGCGCCGGAGAAAGATCCTTTTTGGACAGCGTGAAGTGCTGCTGAAGCGGGCGAATGGAAGTAAGCATAAGAGACAGGGGGTAAGGCAGATGAAGGTAACAGTGAACGGTGTGGTGACCGAGTATGCAAAAGGAACAACCTTTGAGGAGGCAGCGTCAAAGTATCAGGAAGAGTACGGGAATGAGATCGCGCTGGTGGTCGTGGACGGAAAAATGCAGGAGTTACATAAGGAAATAGAGGAAGACTGTGAGGTTTCTTTCCTGACACTGCGGGATGCCATCGGCCACAGGGCGTATATCAGGACGGCCAAGATCATGTTTTTAAAGGCGATAACAGATGTTGTGGGCAGAGATAATCTGGAAAAGCTGAAAATGGAGTTTACGATCGGCAACGGTTATTACTGCACGGTTGAGGGAAATCTGGAGATCACGGAGGAGCTGGCAGAAAAAGTCCAGTGCAGGATGCAGGAGATGGCAAAGGCAAAGCTGCCCATCACAAAGAAGTATTATCCTATGGTGAAGGCGATGAAGCTGATCCGTAAGCATGGGCTGAAGGCGAAAGAGAAGCTGTTCCGCTACCGCAGGAGTTCCGGTGTGAATCTGTATTGTCTGGACGGATTTTATGATTACTATTACGGCTATATGCTGCCGAATGCGTCCTATGTGAAAAAATTTCAGGTGCTTCCCTATGCGGATGGATTTATGTTGGTGCTGCCGGATCGAAAAGATCCGCTTGTGCTGAAACCCTTTAAGCCGCAGGAGAAACTGTTCAGGACACTGAAAGAGTCCACGGATTGGGGGGCCCGTGTGGGAATTGAGAACGTGGGTGAACTGAATGACATGATCTGCAGCAACCGGATGCAGGAGATGATCCTGCTGCAGGAGGCGGAGCAGGAGCGCCGCATCGGTGAGATCGCGAAGGAAGTGGTGCGCCATTCCCATGTGAAATTTGTGATGATAGCAGGGCCTTCATCCTCCGGAAAGACATCTTTTGCAAACAGGATATCCATTCAGCTTCGGGCGCTGGGGAAAGTGCCTCATCTGATCAGTCTGGATGATTATTTTGTGAACCGGGAAGATACGCCGCTGGATGAAAAGGGCGATTACAACTTTGAGTGCCTCGGCGCGATCGACGTGGAGCTGTTCAATCAGGATATGTTAAAGCTTCTCGGCGGGGAAGAGGTGGAGCTGCCGTTCTTTAATTTCAAGACGGGGCATCGCGAATACAACGGCCATATGATGAAGCTGGAGGAGGAAGATATTCTCGTGATAGAGGGTATCCACGGCCTGAATCCAAAGATGTCCTACTCTCTGCCGGAGGACAGTAAATTTAAGATCTATATCAGTGCACTGACAAGCCTGAACATAGACGACCACAACAGGATCCCCACGACGGATGCCCGGCTTCTGCGGCGTATCGTGCGGGACGCGAGAACGAGAAATGCCTCTGCAAAACGGACCATCCAGATGTGGCCGTCTGTAAGGCGCGGCGAGGAGGAGAATATTTTCCCGTTTCAGGAGGAGGCGGATATGATGTTTAATTCCGCGCTGGTATATGAGCTGGCAGTGCTGAAACAGTATGCGGAACCGCTTCTGTTCAGCATCAGGGAAGGGGAGCCGGAATTTTATGAGGCGAAGCGCCTGCTGCGGTTTCTTAATTATTTCCTCGGCGTGGACAGCGCGTCCATTCCGAATAACTCGATCTGCAGAGAGTTCGTGGGCGGAAGCTGTTTCAAAGTATGACAAGAAGGTGAAGGATATGGTTGGAGAGGTTTCAACAGTTGCGATAGCAGGTATTATTTTTTCGGCGGTGATCTCGATAGGACTGCCGGTTGCTTTGCTGATCACGGTGAAGGTAAAACTGCATACAAGGATCGCCGATGCGGGGATAGGGGCGATCACTTTCGTATTGTCTGCACTGGTTCTGGAACAGATACTGCATGGCGTTATGCTGAATTTGCTGGGAGAGACGCTGACAGGAAACATATGGCTGTATGCGGTCTACGGCGGCCTCGCGGCCGGATTGTTCGAGGAGACAGGGCGGTTTATTGCGATGAAGTCCTGGATGAAAAAGCGGCTCTCAAAGGAAAGTTCCATTATGTACGGCGTGGGGCACGGCGGGATAGAAGCGATGCTGATCGTCGGATTTACAAGTATCTCCAATCTGATCACGGCATTTATGATCAATTCAGGGCAGATCGAGAGCGCGTTCTCGGGGATAGAAGACGGCGTGGGAAAGGAAACGGCGATCCAGGGTTTGTCTGTACTCTGGACAACGCCGGGATATCAGTTTTTCCTTGCGGGCGTGGAGCGGATCTCGGCGATCGCCCTGCACATCTGTCTGTCGTATCTCGTCTACAGGGCTGTAAAATACGGGATGAAGAAATTTTATTTTCTGGCAGTCGGCTTGCATTTTTTCGTGGATGCGCTTACGATTCTTCTGTCTAATGCGGTTTCCATCGTGACGTTGGAAGTGATCCTTCTTGTTGTGGTGGCAGCTCTGGCTCTGGCCGTCTGGAAGATGTATACGGGGGAGGAAAATAGGAATATTATAAATGATGTCTTGCCAGACTTGAAAAAATAGCAGGTTTTGTATAATATATGAAAAGCGAATTAATTTGATGATGTGACGATGATCTATAAGTAGGCCAAATGGCCGCGCCTGTGATCTGCTTGCAGAGACAGGTGAGGAAAGTCCGGGCTTCACAGGGCAGGATGCCGGATAACGTCCGGTGGAGGCGACTCCAAGGCAAGTGCAACAGAAATAAACCGCCAGCCCGATACGGCTTGCCGTGTTGAGACTGGTAAGGGTGGAAAGGCAGTGTAAGAGACTACCGTCCGTCTGGCAACAGGCGGAGCCATGTAAACCCCATCCGAAGCAAGACCAAGCAGAGAACGATAAACCGGCCCGGTTTGTTCTCAGGTAGGTCGCTTGAGACTGCTGGCGACAGCAGTACCAGATAGATGGCCATTGCCCTGCTTTGCAGGGAACAGAACCCGGCTTACCGGCCTGCTTATTATCATAATATAATGCGGAGAGAATTTCGGACCGGCAAAGAGGCAGGTCAGGAAATTCCAAAGCTTCGCATGAGAGAATCCTGTGCGCAGGATTCTTTTCATTATAGGGATTTCTGGCAGGGGAAATGTTTTGGTGTCGGAGAATGAGGGGGATATTATGACATTGATCATGAGAGCGGGCATTTTATATCCGGTTAGATCTGGTGTATAGGGGAAGTTATGCGGGAAAAGGGATATGAAAATAGAATAGCACATGTAATTATATTCTTTCTGACAGCTGTTGCGGCGGCTGTCATCTCGGCGGGAATCCTGACAGGCTGCGGAAGAAATCCGGATGAAAAGGAAGGAATATCCGGGGCGGATTCTGTCATAGGGGCGCTCAACGGAGAAGATACTGCAGAAGAAAAAAGTGACGGCTGCGTATCGGAAGGAGCGGGAGAGGCAGATAAAAAGCCGTCCACTTCGGAGGCGGGGATAACGGAGGGCGGATCATCAGAGGAAGCGGAGCTTGACTGGGCCACGCTGGAGGAGATGCTGTGCCCTTCTATTTTGCGGATCACCTGCGGCGGCTATGCGGGGAGCGGCGCCGTATGGGAGATAACAGAGGATGAGGTGAGAGTCGTGAGCAGCGGACATCTTCTGAAGTATGGGGAAACCTGTGAGGTTGAGTGCTATGCAGGTATTTATTACGAGGCGAAGGTGGAGGAGGTGTTTGAGGATTGCGATATCGGCTTTGCGGTGTTTCCCGTGAAAGCGCTGCAGGAGGACGAAGTAGAATTGACGGCGGTCAAACCCTGCGAGCGGAATGCGGATAAGCTGGTGCGCGGAGAAGATCTGGCTGTCTATGGTTCGATGGACTGTGCGGCGGGAAACTTTGTGAAGGGATATCTGATAGAAGCGGAATATGAGATGCAGATGGAAGGGTATGAGGGTGAGGAAAGCCTTTTGCTTGGAGGTATTTTGCAGGAGGAGAGCGGAGCAGGTGAAGATATATCGGACGAGGGGAACAGGACGGATATAGAAAGGCCGGACGGTGGTGAAAAAGGCGGAGCAGATCATCAGGATACAGCGGACAGCAGCGGAGAGAGCGAAGAGACACCGGAAAGGGGCGCGGTGGATGCCGGGATGTCCGGCAGCGGTGTTTTTGACAGGCAGGGGCATCTTCTGGGAATCCTCGCCGGAGGGGATGGCAAGGAAGGGTTCGCGGCTGTGCCGGTATGGAAATTTTTGGAGAAAACAGAGCAGACGGGTTTCTAAAGATCCGCGGCAGCACAGCTTTCGCTTAAACGGTTATAAAGAATCCATTAATTGTTTGTCGGTAAACTTGACAGGCTGAGGGATTTGATGGAAAATAGGGAAGAATCCAAGATAAAGATCAGAGAAACAGAAAATACGGGCAAAAACTGCCTGTTTGGAAAGGATGTGTGTTGAGATGACAAAGATTGATATTGTTTCAGGTTTTTTGGGCGCGGGGAAAACTACTTTGATTAAGAAGTTGTTAAAGGAAGCGCTGGCGGGAACAAAGGTTGTGCTGATCGAGAACGAGTTCGGACAGATCGGGATCGACGGCGGATTTTTGAAGGAGTCCGGTATTGAGATCAAGGAGATGAATTCCGGCTGTATCTGCTGTTCCCTCGTGGGAGATTTCGGGACTTCACTGGTGGAGGTACTGGAAACTTACCATCCGGAGAGGATTTTGATAGAACCCTCGGGCGTGGGCAAGCTTTCTGATGTGATGAGGGCAGTGGAAAACGTAAAGGCCGGCGGTGAGACGCATTTAAACAGCGCTGTGGCTGTGGTGGACGCGTCCAAATGTAAGATGTATATGAAGAATTTCGGTGAATTTTTCATCAATCAGATCGAGTATGCCGGGACGATCATACTGAGCCGTACCGGTTCCATGAAGCAGGAGAAGATCGAGGAAGCGGTTGCGCTGATCAGACAGCACAATGAAAAGGCTACGGTGATCACGACGCCCTGGGAGGAGCTGGAAGGCGCAAAGATTCTGGAGACGATAGAGGGGGCGACGGACCTGGAGGCAGAGCTGATGGCGGAAGTGCTGGCGCGCCGCGAGGAAGAACATCACCACCATCACCACGATGAGGAGGGGCATGAGCATCACCATCACGATGAGGAAGGACATGAGCACCATCACCATGATGAGGAAGGACATGAGCATCATCACCACGATGAGGAAGGGCATGAACATCATCACGATCACGGTGAGGAATGCGGCTGCGGCTGCCATGACCATGATCACGATCATCACGGCCACCACCATGCGGACGAGGTGTTTACAAGCTGGGGAATGGAGACGGCGGCTGTCTATGATAAAGAACAGATCGCATATATTCTGGATGAGCTGGACCGTGAAAAAGAGTACGGTATTGTCCTGCGGGCAAAAGGAATGGTTCCCGGCACTGACGGAAGCTGGATCCACTTTGACTATGTGCCCGGTGAAGCGGAAGTGCGGACGGGGGCACCGGATGTGACAGGAAAATTCTGCGTGATCGGTTCCAAGCTGAAGGAGGATGCGCTGAAAGCTCTGTTTCTGCGGAAGCAAGCCTGAGCTATTTTATGCGTGGAACGGCTGCGGAGATATAATGTTTGCGAGTGAAAAGGCGAGGATGTTGTTATGAGACCTGTGTATATCATCAATGGATTTCTGGAGAGCGGAAAAACGGAGTTTATCATCTATACGCTGGCACAGCCCTATTTCAGAGTGAGGGGGAAAACGTTATTGCTGCTCTGCGAGGAGGGTGAGATCGAGTATGATGAAAAACTGCTGAAAGATACGAATACGATCCTGGAACTGATAGAAGAGGAGGAGGACTTTACGCCCTCCGCGCTGATGGAACTGGACAAGAAATATAAACCGGAACGTATCATCATCGAGTACAACGGCATGTGGAATTTCAAGAATATGAAGCTGCCCTGGCACTGGAGCATAGAGCAGCAGATCACCTGCATCGATGCTTCCACATTCCCGATGTACTATACCAACATGAAATCCCTGCTGGCCGAGATGGTGAGAAAATCCGAGATGATCATTTTTAACCGGTGTGACGGCATTGAGGATCTTGCTTCCTATAAGCGCAATATCAAGGCGGTGAACCGGCAGGCGGAGATCATTTTTGAGGATTCAAACGGCGAGATCGATGAAATATTTGAGGATGACCTGCCCTACAGCCTGCAGGATGACCCTATCGTATTAGATAACAATGGTTATGGTATCTGGTATATCGACTCTATGGATCGTGTGGAACGGTATCTGGATAAGAGGGTTCAGTTTACGGCGCAGGTGCTGAAGCCGGAGAACTTTGAGCCGGATTGTTTTGTGCCGGGAAGGATGGCAATGACCTGCTGCGCCGAGGATATGAGCTTTCTCGGTTATGTCTGCAAATATGCGGGGGCGGCGGCATTAGAACAGCGAGACTGGGTTAAAGTGACCGCAGTGGTTAAGGAGGAGTACCGGGAGGATTATCACGGAAAAGGCCCGGTGCTGTATGCGGAAAAAGTGGAGAAGACGAAGGCGCCCAAGGACGAAATCATTTCTTTTATGTGATGTATTGAACTCTTTTCGGCGCGGAATACCGGTAAAAATTGACGGTGTGGGAAGGGATGCGTATGGATGGAGAAAAGGAGACAAGGCAGCTTCAAAGACGGCTGAAGGAACTGGCGGAACGAAGCGACAGACAGAATATTTATACGTATACCGGGTTTCTCGGGATGGCGGAACTGGATATCTTCCACCAGATGGAGAGGGAGCTTTCCTATGCGCATCCTGAACTTTTCGGCGGCAGCGAAGAGGCGGAGAGGCTGGTCATCCGGTTCGGCGATCCGGAAGAGATGGGATATGAGGACGAGTTTCCGATCACACTTTTGAAAATAGAACCTCTTTTGCAGAGATATGCGGATACGCTGGGACACAGGGATTTTCTGGGGGCGCTGATGAACCTTGGGATAGAGAGAAGTACGCTCGGAGATATCCTGATCAGGGATAACTGCGGATATCTTTTCTGTCTGGATTCCATCGCGGATCTTATTTTGGAGGAACTGCAGAAGGTCAGGCATACGGATGTAAAGTGCAGCAGGGCGGAGGCGGACGAAATACTGGAAAAAAGGGAAAAGATCAGGCAGAGCCTGACTGTTTCCTCGGAGCGGGCGGATGTGATCATCGCATCTTTGTACCATTTTTCCCGCACCCAGAGCCTGGATCTTTTCCGTGCACAGAAAGTATTTGTCAACGGCAGGATATGTGATAATAACAGTTGTTTGTTAAAAAAAGAGGACGTGGTCAGCGTGCGAGGAAAAGGGAAATTTGTCTATGACGGCGCGGACAGAGAGACAAAGAAAGGGAAACTGGGCGTGGGAGTATTGCTGTACCGGTAGGGAGGAAGAGTGTAATGTATCCTTATACAATGACGCAGTGGCTGTTTCTGTTTTATTTTTATTGCTTTTTAGGCTGGTGTGTGGAATCCGCATATGTCAGTCTGAAAGAGAAACCGCCGCACTGGATCAACAGAGGATTTATGCGGGGACCGTTTCTGCCGCTGTACGGCAGCGGGGCGATCATGATGCTGGCAGTCTCCGCGCCTTTTCGGCATAATATTGTGCTCACCTATGTGGCGGGATGTATCGGGGCGACGATCTTAGAATATATAACAGGTGTTACGATGGAGGCGCTTTTTAAAGTGCGGTATTGGGATTACTCCGACCAGCCTTTTAATTTTCAGGGGCATATCTGCCTCGGCACCACATTGGCATGGGGGTTTTTGACCATTCTGATGACCCGCGTGATACACAGGCCGATAGAGGGGCTGCTCTATATGATACCGGACGGCCTGCTGGCGGTATTCGTATTTCTTCTGACAGTCTGCATCGCGGGAGATTTTGCCCTCTCCTTCCGGGCGGCGCTGGATATCAGGGATATATTGCTTGCAATGGAAAAAGCGAAGGAAGAGATGGCGCATATGCAGAAGCGGCTGGATGTGATCGCGGCATTGACGGAGGAGGAGATAGGGCAGTACCGCAATGCGGCTGAGATGCGGATCGAGGAACTTGCGGACAGCATCGAGGAAAAGCTGCGCAGTATGCGTGAGCGGATGCAGATCCATCCGGGAGAATATCTGGAGAGCGCCAAAAATGAGGCGTTGGAGATCCGCGACAGATTCATGAATATCAGATATCATGCGCAGGAACTGAAAACCATCAAGGATCACTGGAAGCGGGGCATGATCCTCGGCAACCCGACAATGAAAGGCAGCAGAAAAGTGCGCTACAGCCTGGATGAACTGAAAGAAGCGGTGAAAGGAAAGCTGAAATATAGTAATAATAAATAGTAGAGGCAGTTGAAACGCTGAAATATAACAAAGGATAATATGAAGAATATTTTAGCAAGAACATTTAGTAAAAATTTTGATAGAACAGGCCGGACAGAAAGGATATTTTTCTGTCCGGCCGTCCGGTTATATCATTTCACCCCAGCCCTTTCATCCCAGTATTCGCAGGTGACGCCCGCTGTTTTTGAGGTAAAGGGAGTGCCATCGTTCTTCTTATAGTGGTCGGTGGCCCTGAATACATATCTGCATCCCAGATATAACAGCGGGATGTTGGCAAATACGATCAGGATATTGCCCAGATCGGAGATCGCCCACATGTTGCCCAGATCAAGGCCTGCGATGGAGCAGAAGATGCCGAAAAGGGTGATGAAGATACCGAGGATGCGGATGCCGTTGATAAAGGATCTTTTCTGGGTGATCCTGCTGGCGGCAATCTCGGAAAAGCTGAAAAAGCCGATCACGGTGATGATTATCATTACCATGTACTTCAGCGGGGGGATGACGCCCATGTTTCTTCTGGTCCGGGATCTGGGGCTTTTCAACAGCTACTGGTCCGTTATCCTGCCGGGAGCAATCAGCACTTACAATGCGATTCTGCTGCGTTCCTTCTACCAGTCGATTCCGGACAGTCTGGATGAATCGGCGGAGCTGGACGG
>ERZ808028.223-NODE-223-length-56593-cov-7.277762_pt1 | contig 56593 bp, 59 predicted proteins | sample MGYA00380184_ERZ808028 | MGnify/ENA primary metagenome ERZ808028 (study PRJEB31490, sample SAMN06133397) | mouse gut metagenome | isolation source: J8_1 | host: mice | place: China: Chengdu | collected 2015-05 ... | reverse complement strand
ATTCATACAGATAACGAATAAAACGCTTCAATCCTCCACTTCCAATCCTGGTCTTTTTATCACAATCTATTCCCCAGAACCGAAAAAAATACCATGTCCTTATAAAATTGCCTTCAATTCCTGATATAAACGTTTCGCATAACTGTCTGTCATTCCGCAAATATAATCCGTTGCCAGAAGCAGCCGCAGATACAGTCTCTCGGCCTTTGACCTCCCCCTTGCATGATAATGGTACGCCCTCTTATAATTACTGGAAATAAATGAAACCATACGCTCACTGACAGAATCCATCTCCAGGGACTCATCGTCATATTTTACAACCGCATTCATGAACATGTCCATCAGGAAATCAATCATAGCTCCCTCTGCCACCTCCATACGGTAAATGGCATCCGAGGTAAACACCTCCCGAAACGCCAGATTTCCTAATAAATCCATCAATGGTTCTGCTGATGTTCCATAAAACAAATCCTTACCATAACTTCCCTCCATGATTGAAGGATAGTTTTCTGTAAACCCATGAGTTGCACAGCCAATCAAAAATCCCTGAACTCTCACAATCCAGTTCTTGACTGCATACTCCTCTGGCTCCTCCACCTGCTTCTCCTTCCCGCTCAAGAACAAATCCTGAAGTCTCCTTGCCGGATAAAATCCTTCCATATCCTTATCAGGGTGCGCCTCCTCAAGCCTTGTCAGCTCGTCAAGAAGTTTATGGTAGCTTAAAAACCCCTTCACATATGCATCCTCAATATCTGCCGTCTTGTAAGCAATATCGTCCGCCGCCTCCAGAATAAACGTCAAAGGATGTCGTTTTCCGTTAGTTCCTGTCTCCCTTGAGATCTCCTCGAAAATATCTCTGTCAGCGTAATAGTACCCCATCTTCTTATCCTTAATATCCTCAGAATGTTCATTAATACCAATGGACGCCACTGGATATTTTATGATTGTACTAAGGAGTGCATAGGTAAGATTCATACCGTTTTCATCCACCAAAAAATGCAATTTGCTCACCAGACGCAATGCCTGGGCATTTCCTTCAAAATGATAGAAGTCCTCTCTCATCTGCATAGTCAGCACTCGGTCAATGGTTTCCCCGTGGTACTCCATAACAGGAAGTTTTCTCCGAAACCAGTCCCTGATGGCGTCCTCACCAAAATGGCCAAAAGGCGGATTCCCGATATCGTGAATCAGTCCCGCACACTGTAATATATTGCAGATATCCTCCTTCATCTGTGGGGTGAAACTATTATCTTTCTTATGTACTAAAATATTTTCTCCTATATTCTGTCCCAGAGACTTTGCAAAGGAGGACACCTCCATGGAATGGGTAAGCCTTGTTCGGACAAAGTCACTCCTATCCAGAGGAAACACCTGCGTCTTATCCTGCAAACGCCGAAATGATGCACTTCCTATGATGCGATGATAATCCTTCTCAAATTCACTGCGCAAATCCACATTTTGGCCATCTCTGTGCCTGCGGTTTTTACGGTTTCTCTTTGTTGACAATAATTGTTCCCAATTCACAGTATCTCTCCTAATCCAGATAGATAGGCGGATCATAATCCTTTCCTAGAAGCTGCTTTTTGCGCTCCTGATATCCTAAAAATGCCCACTCCGTCATATCTGTCCACTCGTGGTTCGCCCTGTCGTATACCTGTACATATCCAATCCGTGAAGGATGCATACGGACACTGTTAGACTCGTATTCCTTTCCAGTATATGGATTAACCTCTCCTTTGTCCTCCTCATCCTCCTTGGGTATCTCCTCCTGATATGCCTCCTCAGAATAACCGGCAGCAAGATACCTATCTTCGTATGTCCCGTCAGAATACTCCATCTCCGAGTAGCCTCCTACATAGGCTCTGGCTGAATAATCTCCTTCCCGTCCATCTTCTCCATAAGTCTCCACCGGATATTCTCCTTCTGGATGGTAATCTCTGTATTCCCCTGCCAGATACTCATCTTTCCCATGCTCCTCTCCAGTATAGATATCTCCTGCATATTCATCTATTATATAGCCATCTTCCTGATAAACACTTTCCTGATAATTATCCTTTGGCCTTGTACTCTCAGCCTCCCTTGGCCCTTGTGCCGCCGTACTATGCTCTTTTCCTGTATCAGTGGCTTCTTTCTCTATCCGTACCTGTTCTCTGCCAAGCTTCTTAAGCCTTTGTTTTAGATATGCCCTCCAGCCATGGGGCTTTTCCTCCTGTACGTTTTCCTTCTTCTCTGCCTTTTCCAGAGACTCTGTCTCCTGTAACAGTCCTTCTATTCCTTCCTTATCCGAGCCCTCTGTCAAATCTTGCGTCTCATGGTCCTTTGGATAGTCTGTCCACCTTGCTTCTTCATATTCTTCTGAATGACTTGGCATATTCTCTCTGACATAGTCTTCTTTATATTCCGTCAGAGTCCCTTGTGGATATTCTTCCGGATATTCTTTTGCGCCTTTTTGTATAGGCTCTCCCACATTCCCCTGTGTACCTCCTCTGGAGTGATCTAACAGCTTCTCCTGTGGATATTCTTCCTTAGCATCCTTCCTGACAGCCTCTACACTTGTCATCTCTTTACCGTCACTGGTATCAGAAGAAGCCTTATGAATCTCCTCGAACTGAGCCTTCGTATCGTCTTTTTGATTCTCTTTTAATTTTTCCTCCGGCGTCTTTCCCATCGGAGGTTTCCCTGTTGTTTTCTCCATCAGTGCATCCAACTCCTCATGGATGTCCACCAGCTCTCCAATGGTAATATCCCGCTCATGCACCTTGACATTACCTTCAGCTTTCTCTTTCTCTGCTGATTCTTCCGGCGTAATTGCCACAGGTTCTTTTTGTGTCTCCTCCTGTCCTGCCGCCACTTCTTCAACGACTTTTGCAGTCTCTTTTTCCACAGCTTGCTCTGCCTTTGCCAGAGCCTCCTGGGACTTCTGCTCTCCTTGCAGCTCATTCTCAGTTATCACTCTTTCATCCAGAATATTCAACTGAAAAGGACACCCCAGAATCTCTGCAATCATCCGCATATCCCTCTCCTGGAAATTATCCCGTCCAAGCCTCTGCGTCAGATTCTGGCGGGACATCTTCCTCCCTGTACGTGCCTCAACCTTCTTCGCAAGCTCTTTAATCGTCATATCCTTACGGCTTAAGATAATCTTGACCTGCTCTCCAAACGTTAAATCCTGCATCCCTCGTCCTCCTTAACTGAATCAGACTTTTCCAATCTATTGTAAACTCTTTTGTTTCTAGGTAAACCAAAACTTTTCCCTTTGCTTATTCTAACAAATAGTTAAAATCCAGTCAACTAAACTTCCCAACACTCTTAAAGTTTCTGCCATTTCTTCCGATATATTAATATAGCAAGGAGGAATATCACATGAGATTAAATTTTTCACCATCATTACAGATTAACAATCTTTTTCAATCATATCAAATTAACCGAAGCGCAGCCAACAAAGCCGGTGTAAGCACTACCGAATCCTCCGAAGAAGCGCGGAGGGACACTTTTACCCTTTCTGCCAGAGGCAAAACCATGGATTTGATTAACAGCCTTATGAAACAGAAAATGGACATTACTGACCGTAAGAATTCTCTGATTGCCTCAACTATAGAGAAGGGTTCTTCAATGGAAACCATCAAGTCTCAATTAGAGGCCTATGACGAACAGCTTGAGAATATTGATGTGCAGATATCCCAGGCAATGACAAGAGAGCTTGAGAAGAAGGAGGAAAAAGAGAATTCAAATAAAGAGCCCAAGACGCGGGAAGAACTTCAGAATGAACATATGACCGACATTGTGACTCTTTCTGGCGATGTACGTAATATCAATATGCTTGACTCTGTTAAGACCAAAGTAGACAACAGAATCAAGATTCTTGAGTCCGAGATATCCCTTGACAACGAACGACAGGGAGCGGCAGATTTCAAAAAGGAAGAACTGTCTGAACTCAAAAAGAAGTCCGCAGAGCTTGCATCCGATATCGGTTCACGGATGGTGGATATTGCGGAGGATATAGATGAGAATAATGAGGAAACGCCTGTAGAGAATTCTGAGGAAAATGATAATACAGACGGTTTGTATAACTGAAATTCATCCAGATTAGAACATCCTTAGCTGTGGGCTGCAACTCATGGCCAGGGATGTTTTTGTATGTTCAATAGCTAAAGACGCTGTGACTTTGTCACTGAATAAATAATGATCTATCTGTATACTGAATAACACTGAATAAAAAGAAAAAGGAGATTTGTCATGGCAAAAAGAAAGGCAGTTGTGAACCTTCAAGACTGTGTCGCCTGTGGATGCTGCATGAAGATTTGTCCAAGAAACGCTATTTCTATTCCCAAAGGCATCTGCGCCGAAATCGACAGCGAGTTATGTGTCGGATGCGGAAAATGTGCGAAGGAATGTCCCGCAAGCATTATTACATTGGAGGTGATGGAGTAATGAAGAAAAAGAAGAAATGGTATGATTATCTCTGGCTCGTTTCCCTTACCTATCTGATTCTGGGATTTTTCAATATCCTTTTTGCATGGCTGGGACTTCTCTGCTTTTTTATCCCGCTTATCATAGCGATTGTAAAAGGCAATAAAGCCTACTGTAATAAATACTGCGGCAGAGGACAGTTATTCTCCCTTATAGGAGGCAGCTTCGGATTATCCCGAAAGAAAGATATTCCCAAGTGGATGAAGTCAAAATATTTCAGGTACGGATTTTTAATTTTCTTCTTTGCCATGTTCTTTCTTATGTTATGGAACACCTGGCTGGTATTTGCAGGAACCAAAGATTTAAAAACTGTGGTAACCCTTCTGTGGACCTTCAAGCTCCCATGGCACTGGGCTTATCATGGCACTCTGTTTTCTGACGGCGCCGCACAGTTTGCCTTCGGTTTCTATAGCGTGATGCTTACCTCCACCGTGCTTGGATTCCTTACCATGCTCTTATTCAAGCCCCGTTCCTGGTGTGTATACTGCCCCATGGGAACAATGACGCAGCTTATATGCAAAGTAAAAAACTAGAGGGTTAATTTACGGAGGCGTTTCTTATCCAGGATTTTAACGCCTCCCCTTAATACCTCCACAATACCTTCGCTGGCAAAATATTTCAACATTCTTGATACAACCTCACGGGCAGAGCCCATATATCTGGCAATCTGCCCGTGGGTCAATGTAATAATATCTGAACCGGTTCTTGCCGATTCGTCTGAAAGAAAAATAGCAAGTCGTTTATCCATGCTCATAAATAAAATCTGCTGCATCACCCACATAACATCTGAAAATCGGCCAACCGCAGTCTCAAGGGCAAATATTTTAACTGCCGGATTACGCTCTGCCACCAGCGCAAAGGCCGGCCCGCTGATAACGCAGCACTTACTGTCTTCTTCCGCATCTACAAACACATCAAAGGTAATAGCATCAAGCACACAGGAGGCAGACAGCATACACATATCCCCTTTGTGCAGACGGTAAAGCGTAATATCCTTTCCCTCATCCGACAACATATATAGTCGAAGGCTTCCTGAATGAACCAGAATTACACCAGAGCATTCACTGCCGTCATGTATATTTTTCCCCTTGGGGTAAGTAAAAATATCGGAATTCTGACATAAATATTCTCTGTCTGCCTCCAAAATACTGCCCCAAAAAGGAAAAACGTCTTTATAGACAGCCTCAAACCTTGCCCTTTTCATAACTTTACACCCTCTCTAAAAAAGCATCCGTTGTTTCATCTTCTCATTCAATCCCCGCACTGTCCCCGCCTTAAGCTTAAGCACCTCTCGGTCATACGTTAAGATTCCGTTGGTTTCCTCCTCTACATCCGACAACTGCGTATACACAATCGCTGATAACCCTTTTTCGATATTCGGAAGTATCTCCCTCTCAATCCACTGTCGATATCCCCTGGTCAACTCCGATTTCTTCCGATAAATCCGGTATCCATAAACCTTCCTGTACATATGATGCCCCTGTATACTTAGGGAATATCCCCCGAACTCGGTTAGCGCCGTTACTCGCTTCTCCGCCTTTATATGCAGCGGAAAGAAATAATCATGGATACTTCTCACATCTCCGCCGCCCTGGTCAAACCAGCCGCTTGCCTGGTCAATCAGCCTGCTTTTGTCCGCCTCCCTGGCAATCTGCGTTACGGCTTCTCCATGAAACTGTCCCCATCCTTCATTAAAAATTACCCATGTCACCACGGACGGATGGTTATAAAGGATGTGTATCGTCTCACGCAGCTCTGAAACAAACTGGCGCCTTCCTCTCTCATCCCTCCTCCCAAGAAGCCCAAGCATGGAATCCTGCATCCGAAGGTGAAAATACTCCATGGCTGTTGCCAGATACGTCACATACCAGGACTGATATCTCCTGCCGCCATTCACCATATCCTGCCACACCAACATTCCGATTCGGTCACAGTGATAATACCACCGCTGGGGCTCAAGCTTGACATGCTTCCTTATCATATTGAAGCCAAGCTCCTTCATAGCTCGGATATCATAAACCATCGCCTCATCACAGGGCGGCGTATACAGTCCCTCCGGCCAGTATCCCTGATCCAGCACTCCACACTGAAAATATGGCTGGTTATTTAGAAATATTCTTGGAATACCTCCTCCATCCTTCTCCACGCTGATCTTGCGCATAGCAGCATAACTTTTGGCGTGGTCCCTGCCTGCCGTAACCTCAATATCATATAGAAATGGGTTTTCCGGACTCCAACTGCGCATATCCGAAATTGGAATCCGAATATCCTGGCCAGCATGCCCTTCTATCTGGAATGGCTGTGTATCTTTGGAGGATATCGTAACTGCAACTTTACTCCCAGACTCCCAAGCCCCCTGGTTCACCAAAGAGCCAGAAGGCAGACGGGTTTCGACCATCTTCACTTTCACAAGAAACGCCGACTCATCATACAGCGGCGTCACCGTAAGCTCCTTAATATATGTATCCGGCACCTTCTCCATCCATACCGTCTGCCAGATACCGCTCTGTGCCGTATAGAACATACCGCCCCGTTTCAGCTTCTGCTTCCCCCTGCTATAGTAGAACGTATCACTGTAATCTCGTACCTGCACTGTAAGTTCGTTCTTCCCCACCTGCAAGAAATCCGTTACATCCACAGAAAAGGGCAGATAACCGCCAAGATGGCGCTTTACCACTTTTCCATTGACAGACACGACGGCATATTGATCCACCGCCCCAAAATGTAAAAGCCACCTTCCTTCTGTCACGGCAAATATCTCCTCAGGCAATGTCCTGTGATACCATAGGCTTTCACGAGGCTTTAACTGCCTTCTTACTCCAGAAAGCCAAGCCTCCGGCGAAAACGGCACCAGAATTCGCCCGTCATAGGATTTAAGCTTCTCCCCTTCCCTTGTAATCCCATAATCCCAATAACCGTTCAGATTCACATAACTCTCTCTTTGAAGGAGAGGGCGTGGATATTCCGCAAGAACATGCTCGCTGTCAATCCTCTCCGCCCACTTTGTTTTTAACTGCCTTGCTCTCATATAGTGCCTCCAATCTACAACCGCAGTACATGAAGCTGCCCGTCAATCTCATGGTCTGTCGTACAGACCGCAATTCGGGCATTGACCGCCTTCTCCCCATACTCCTGGTAAACATACTCCTCAGGATACTCCTTAGGCTTTCGCAAAAGGACTGGCGTATCCGCCTCGTTCCATCCAATCTCAAACGAACGCATATCCATCGCCATCCCCTGCCGCGTCGCCTTCATAAAGCTCTCCTTCAAAACCCAGTACCGATAGAACATTCGTACCCGTTCCTCTCCCTCCTTCCTCATAATATGTTCATACTCACTCTGGCAGAAGAATCTCTTCGCCACTGGCTGCCGGAATTCCTTAATCTCTTCCAGGTCACACCCCACCTTAACCCCAGGCTGGTCGCTAAACGCACAGAGCGCATAGCCTCCTGAATGAGATAGATTAAACACAGCGTCTTCCCCTAATGCATACTGTGCTCTCACCCTTCTCCAGAGACTCCATACCCCCGCGCTCTCCGCTTTGCCCTTCGCAAAGCAATACTTGTCTGCCTTTTTCCTGCGCCAGTCAGGTAATTCCTGATAATACTGCCGATATACGCTCTCCTCCAATAAAGGCGTAATATCCGCAAGCCATACTTTTACCATTGTACATCCATCCTCTCTATTTATTTATTATAACATAGAATCCCATAAAAATATCGAAAAAGTGTTGACAACCACATTTCAATGCGGTAGTATAAATTCTAGTTTCACACTTTAAACAGCTAAAATTTTACAGTATAAATATTTTATTTATTATTCTACATATGGAGGATTACTGATTATGATTATTGTGCTAAAACCCCGTTCTACCCACGACGACCTCATTCGTGTAGAGCAGATGGTAAAAAGAAGGGGACTGGACACCCACATCGTAGAAGGCTCTGACATGACGATTATCGGATGTATCGGAGACACCACACGGATTGACTCTAAACTTTTTGAGGTGGACTCTGCCGTTGAAAAAGTCATGCATGTCCAGGAGCCTTACAAACTGGTGAATCGAGCATTTCACCCTGAAGATTCCATCGTCAACGTCTCCGGCGTGAAGGTGGGAGGCAACAGCCTTGCTATGATTGCCGGCCCCTGCTCTGTAGAATCTTTTGAACAGGTGCTTGAGATTGCAGAATCAGTCAAGGCAAGCGGCGCCAATATGCTAAGAGGCGGTGCATTCAAGCCGCGGACCAGCCCCTATTCGTTCCAGGGCCTGGGTTTAGAAGGGCTTGATATCTTATGTGCGGTGAAAAAAGAAACCGGTCTTCCTATTGTGACAGAGCTAATGTCTCCCGACTATCTGGATGTCTTCAATGAAAAGGTTGACCTGATTCAAATTGGCGCGCGCAACATGCAGAATTTTGACCTATTGAAGCAGTTAGGGCAGTTAGACCGCCCCATCCTGCTAAAAAGAGGGCTGAACGCAACTTATGAGGAATGGGTCATGTCCGCAGAATACATCATGGCCTCCGGCAATGAGAATGTCATCCTTTGCGAACGCGGAGTACGTACCTTTGAGTCCTACACACGGAATACCCTGGATCTTCAAAGCATCCCTGTTGTGCGCAAGCTCACCCACCTGCCGATTATCGTGGATCCAAGTCACGCAGGAGGCAAATGGTGGCTGGTAGAGTCCATGGCAAAGGCCTCCATCGCTGCCGGCGCAGACGGACTTATGATAGAAGTACACAATAATCCTGAGTGCGCCCTATGCGACGGCGCCCAATCCCTCAAACCGGATAAATACGGCTCTATGATTCAGGAAATTACCCAGATTGCAAAAGTAATCGGAAAAACTCTCTAGGAGAAGCCTATGAAATTAACGGTAAATTTAGGAAAAGACAGCTATCCCATTTATATTGAAAATAATCTGTTAAAACATGCCAATTCCTTAATCGGGGAAATATTTTCCGGCAGACGGATTATGATTATTTCGGACGATAATGTTTATCCCCTTTACGGACAAATGCTTACAGAACAATTATCCGCAGACTATGACTTAAGCCATCTTGTACTACCCCACGGGGAAGGAACCAAAAGCTTCCAGACACTTCCTGTCATTTATGGCGCATTACTTAAAGCAAGGATTTCCAGAAGCGACTTGATTATTGCCCTTGGCGGAGGGGTAATCGGAGATTTGGCAGGGTTTGCAGCGTCAAGCTTCTTAAGAGGCGTAAAATTTGTCCAGATCCCCACCTCCCTTCTCGCCCAGGTAGACTCATCTGTAGGCGGCAAGGTGGCGGTAGACCTGCCGGAAGGGAAAAATCTGGTAGGTGCATTTTACCAGCCCAAACTGGTGCTCATTGACCCCTTGGTTCTGGACACGCTGAATCCCCGATTTATCAATGACGGCATGGGAGAAGTAATCAAGTATGGCTGTATCAAGGACTCTGAACTGTTTTGCACACTGGAAGCCCACAGCTCATTCACAGAGCTAAAAGAAGAACTCCCCTCCATCATCCATAGGTGTGTTGATATTAAGCGGGTTGTGGTGGAGCATGACCAGTTCGACACAGGAGAAAGGATGCTTTTGAATTTCGGGCATACCCTTGGACATACGATTGAGCAATATTACCATTACGAACGGGAAAGCCACGGAGAAGCCGTTGCTATTGGCATGTATCAGATTACAAGGCTTTCGGAAGACCTTGGACTGACCGCCGGCAAGATCTCCCTACGTATCCGAAAACTATTAGAGGTTTACGGTCTTCCATATGAATGTGGACTTCCAATTCAAGAATTGCTTCATGCAATCACAGTTGATAAGAAGAATCTGAATAATAGACTGAATGTAATTCTGCTGCATGACATTGGCTCCAGCTATATCCATCCAACGACATCAGCATTTTTTAGCCGAGAAAGTAACTATATCATCTAGTCCCTATACCAGTTTGGCTATGAATCAGGAGGTATTTATCATGAGATTAGAAGGAAAAATCGCAATTATAACCGGCGCCGGAAAAGGAATTGGGCGCGAGGCGGCATTAGCAATCGCAGCCGAAGGCGCAGTCGTTGTGGCTGTCGCCAGAACTCTGTCAGATTTGGACGAAACCGTAACAATGATTAAAGACAAGGGCGGCTTCGCCATCTCCCTTTCTCACGACCTCACCGTAGGAGCAGAAGTACAGGCAATGGTGGATGAAGTCATGGAAAAATATGGAAAAATAGACATTCTTGTCAACAATGCCGGCGGATACCCGTCAGAGATTTATAAAAATATCGAACATCAGGCGATTAAGCTCTGGGAATGGTCCGAAGAACAATGGGAGCAGATTATCAAGACAAATCTGCGCATTCCCTTCCTGTGTATGAACAAGGTTATTCCGGTCATGATTCAGCAGAAGGGCGGAAAGGTTGTTAGCGTTTCCTCACGTATGGGAAGGATTGCCTCCCAGATGGGCGCATACGCCGTAGCTAAAGGGGCCATCATCACCATGACCAAGACTGCCGCTATCCAGACACAGGAATATGGCATCCAGGTAAACGCTGTGTCTCCCGGAATCGTAGACACGCCGGGACAACGGGTGTATAATCATTCCGTCGGGCAGGACGATATAAAAATGGGAAGCGCCGCTGATGTGGCAAAGGCAATCGTGTACCTGTTGTGCGACGCACCTGCGGTTATGACAGGGCAATCTATTGATCTGTTTACAACTGTATAATGTGCTTCAAATTTCGTTCTTGATTTGTTTACAATTAATTCTTATTTTTAACATACTTTCATCACAGTTTTCGCCTATACTGTAATTGTTCGATAACACGAACAACAAAATTCTTTTTCATAACTTTTTCCTCAGGACTGCACTCCTCCCAATATGCAGTCCTTTTAAATTGTTCTTTTTGGCATTGAACAGGCCATCCAAAATTGTTATACTATCTCCAACAAGACAAGTCTATAGAATGAAGCAAGGGGTGGATTTCATGGAATTGAAGAAAAAATTACCAATAGGAATTGAATTTTTTAGGAGCTTTAAGAGAGATGATTTCTACTATGTGGATAAAACAGGCTTTATCCGTGACCTGGTAAATTCAAGGGGAAGCGTAAATCTGTTTACAAGGCCCAGAAGGTTCGGGAAAAGCCTGAATATGAATATGCTGAAAAGTTTTTTTGAAATTGGAACAGAGCCTTCTTTATTTGACGACTTGGAGATTTCAAAAGATATGGCATCATCATAAACCGCCTATACATCAGGGACTGCCGATTCAAGCGACATTCCCTGATGTATAAGGGATATCATTATGCATTTCTCCTCCGTTGTCCGGACATCCCTACATAAAGCAAAAACCAGACGATACAATGGCTTATTAGAATAACCATATCCTTTACCTTTGCCGGATTGCCGGCTGACAAATCCATAATTCCCTCGAATGCCGCCTGTGAAGGAACCAGATAGCAGACAGCAGACAGAAGCGGACGGCTGCCGCCCACAAGAAAGCTTAGAATTGGCACAGCAATAAACAAAAGCATGATAATCTTAATATAGACCATGCCAACCATAAGCCCTTCTGCCGCCCTGCCAATGATTAGGCCAAAAAGCGCCGCCACAAACCCAGAAAGGACAATCAAGGCCAGCATAACCAATGTGTTTTTCCCTGAAAGCCGAAAGCAGATACAGGCAGTAAGAGCTGCTGACAGACATCCGCAGATAAACCCAACGCTAATCTTCTGAAGCAGGTATTGGCTGGGGCTCATGGGTAAAATCTCATTGATGCAAGCCACGCCGTCCTCTTTTTCAGAAATCATATTCACAGCATTAAACGTACAGCCCATGAACATTGCGACAATCAGCGTAACAGCTATAAACATATCCTGAAGCCCTGCCAATACCTCAGGCCGTTCTACAACCTGTGCCTTCGCCTGTGCCAAACGCTTCCGGTGCCGGTAAAGGTCCGGAAGCTTCTCGGCCGTCTGACGGTACAGCTCCAGCTCATCGCCAGACACAATCGTTTTGATTTCATCCCCGTCGGCTTCCACACCAATCACATTGGTTGACGGTTCATTAATCCCATCCTCCATATCTTCTTGCGTCCCATAGACTATAACCGAACCATAGCGTTCCAGCCATGTAACCATATGGTCTGCCCCTTTGTCTTCCACAACGCCGAACTGGAAGCCTCCCAAGGAAGAAAAGTCTATCTGCCCCACGAAATTCAAAGCCGCCGCCACAACAATGGGCAGTAAGAAGGTCATCAGGCAGAACTTATCACGAAGCACACTTTTCAACTGATAACGTAAGCCCTTCAAAAGTTATCCCTCCCTTCGCATTTCTCTGGAAAATACACGCTGGGCCCAGAGAAACAACAGCATAATCACCGACAGATAGGCCAGATAGTAATACAAGCTCACAGCAGCAGTCCCAAAGTATGCATTTTTCAATCCCATGTAAATATGGTAAAAGGGATGAAATCGAATCCAATCCCATTTTACCGCCGTATTTGCGGCTAAAAATACAGGCGACGCGGCAAATATGGCAATCACCAGATACGCAAGCGTAAACTGTCTAAAATCCTTCAAAAGAAGCGCACAGACCAATCCGGACAGCGCCATCATCAAAGATAATAATCCAGTCTGAAGCAATACCTCAGGCAGTATGTACACAGTGTCAGCAGGCCCCACATTAAGCAGGGTAAGCAGCAGGGCAAAAATCAAATCTGACAGGAGAAAAATCACCAGCTTGGACAGCAGAAACACATTTTTCCGTATAGGGAGAATGGCGTGGACTCTGATCACTCCCATACTCTTTTCCTTAAACAGTACAGCGGCAATTCCCAGAAAACCAACGGCGGCAATTTCGAAAAACAAAAGCTCGCAGGTAATCTCTTTGCGCGCCCTTTGCTCAGGCGTACGTAAGCCGATTACCCTGGTATCAGCCTTCCCTGCCGGCAAAAGGAGAGAAAGCGCGTAGTCGGCGCGATGACGGTCAGTCTCCTTATCCACTTCATAAAAGACCAGCCGCGCCTCTCCTGTACTGGCATCAATCCCCACACTGTTGGAATCATCCAATATCGCCTTCTCCAGCTCTTTCTGTGAGGATACCCTCCGAACCAACGTAGAAACCGTCTCTTGCTCTCCTGCCGGATCATACAGATACACATTGTATAGCTGTGCATCCATAAACCGAACATATCCAAAGTTCACATACAATGTATAAACAATTAAAAATGCCAGCGACATACTGAAAAATTTCCCAGAAGCCATAAGCCGGACATCCTTCTTGAGCAATGAGCAAAAACCTCTCATCCCGCAAGCCCCCTTCCCGTATACCGGATAAACACATCCTCCAAGGTCGGCTCGCCCGAATGAATACTGAGTATTTCATCATGGGGGAAGGATATTCCTGTTTCCAGTTCAGGAAATTTTAGTGATTTTTCTTCCCGCTTCCCCTGATATAGATAACTGACCGCAATACTGCGGCTGCTGTTCTGCTCCTTCAGATGCTTGGGCGTGTCTAACGCAACGATGTTTCCGCCTGATATGAACGCCACGCGGTCGCAAAGCAGGTCCGCATCCTGCATATTGTGGGTAGTCAGAAATACTGTCGTCCCTTTCTGGCGCTCATCCTCAATGATTTTGCGGAACAATACCGCGCCCGAAGGGTCAAGCCCGCTGGTTGGCTCATCCAGAAACAAAAGCTTCGGATTCCCAAGCAGCGCCCGCGCCATGCTCACACGCTGTCGCATCCCCTTTGAGTACGAAGCTACAGGCTTTTTAAGGAAATCCCGTTTAAACTCAAGCTTCTCCAATAACTCCTCTGCGTCCCGCAGTTGATTTTCAGGATAGAATGAGGAAAAGTATTTCAGATTATCCACAGCGCTCAGATTAGCGTAGAGATACGGGAATTCAAACAGAACGCCGATTTTTTGAAAAAATTCCTGGTTATGTACCTCCCCAATATCCTTGCCAAACAGCCTCGCCTGGCCACCATGCCCTTTCAGAATTCCGGTAAGAAGCTTCTGGGTGGTAGATTTCCCAGAGCCATTGGGCCCAAGGAAGCCAAATATTTCTCCCTCCTCTACCGTAAAATCCAGACCATGCAGCGCCTCTTTATCTTTCCCGTAAGAAAATGTCAGCTTCTTTACTTCAATCATTCCTCATCACCCCATCCTCCGGTCTGGCCCCGCTTCTTCTCTTGCTGTCGGTTACTCCACCATTTCATCCATTTTACCTTCAGTGGAATCACAACAATTAACACAAGCACCATAAGCAGCCACCAATACCACTCCATGCCTAAAAACATAACACCACTCCTTTTCATGAAAATATATTTGTTATAATGGCATTAGATTAAATGGCTGAAGTGAAATAGAAGTGGAGTTGGTGTGAAGCTGGTGTGAAATTATTTTTTAAGAAACGGTGGGAAAATAAAAGAAAAATTCAATTCCGCCTGCAACATTGCGCCCACCGTAATCGACATGATACATAGATAAAATCTGCGCGGTAATGGCAAGCCCTAGTCCTGAGCCTTTACGTTTTTGTTCCGGACTGCGGTAAAATTTATCCCATATTCTTGCAATCTCCTCCTCCTTTAACGGAACGCACTGATTGAAAACCGCAAAATACAGACAATCCTTCTTGCCGCTCACAGACAGCCGAATCTCGCCGCCTGTCTGCACATATTTCTTTGCATTTCCAATCAGATTATCCAAGACCTGTTCTATCCGCTGACTGTCAGCAGACACATAAACCTGCCCGTCTGGAAGCTCGTAAGAAAAAATATAGTCTGCCTCCGGTACGTCAAGCAGAAGACGGCCGGCCACCGTCTCCACCAGCTCGACAAAATCAAACCGTTCTTCCGAAAGGCTGGCGGCGCCGGATTCTAATGCCGACAAATCCAAAAGGGTAACGAGCATCTGATCCATACGCTCTGTGGCTCTCAGAATCGAATGAATATAACGCTGCCGTTTCTTTGGATCAGGTTCATCTTCAAGTCCTTCAGCATATGCACGAATCAAGCCGAGAGGTGTTTTCATCTCATGGGACAAGCTGTCAGCCAACTCCTTCCTCTGTTCAAGCAAGATTCTCTCATACTCCACATCCTTCTCTAAGCGGGCATTTGCCGCCTCCAACCGATGAAGGGCATCCTGCAGATTGGAAAACATGGTATTCAGACTTTGAGACAGCTCGCCGAACTCGTCCCTGGTATCAACATCGCAATATGCCAAAAAATCCAACTCCGCCATCTGTCTCGCCGTATCGTTAATCTTGCTAAGGGGTCTGGAAATCATTTTCCCCAACAAAAAATCCACAGTCATAATTACTGCCACCAATAGCCCGAACCAGAGCCAGAAGCTAATATTCTTATTAACCGGTACCTTCTCCGTGACAAGGTAAAATACCACAATCGCACCGCCCGACAGCTTAGACAGCGCCATGGTCTTACTGCGTATGGTTCTCAAATCGTTTAATCCTCGCTTCTTCATGCCTTACACCTCGAATTTATAGCCGGAACGAATCAAGGTCACAATATGGCGTCCCTCGGTTTTTAGCTTCTGCCGCAGGGTCTTGATATGCGTGTCCACAGTGCGGGTATTTCCCTCAAAATCATAACCCCAGATACGGTTCAAAAGCTGCTCGCGGGAAAATACCTGATTTTTATTTTGCATAAACAGATACAAAAGTTCAAACTCTTTGTGTGTCAACTCCACCAGAACGTCGTTGACCGTCATTTTCCGTTCGGACGGGTACAGAACAATACCGTCTGCCCGCAGCACATCCTGTGAAATGTTGCCGGAGCGTCGAAGCAGCGCGTTGACCTTCGCAAGCAGTATCTTGAGACTGAAGGGCTTCGTCACATAATCATCCCCGCCATATTCATAACCCCTAAGCTTATCCCCCTCGTCGCTTTTCGCTGTCAGAAACAGAATCGGCAGGTTATTCGCTTCCCTGGCAAGCCTGCACACAGAAAAACCGTCCAAATGGGGCATCATAATATCCAGTATCGCCAAATCTACGGCATTATTTTTCAGAGCCAGAAGCGCGTCCATACCGTCGTCTGCCCTAATACACGTATGACCGCTGCGTTTCATATAATCCACAAGTATATTCTGCATCTCTTTTTCGTCTTCTGCAATTAGTATCACAGCCATTTTACATCACCCCTGCTTATTATAATGCACCCTGAAATACCGTGTAAATAAAAATGACCAATTATTCTCTGCTTATGGTATCTACCACGGTCATTCCTTTTATCCGCCTTGCCGGACCCAGCACCGCCAGACACACAGACGAAGCCATAACCAATACAATCACCGCCATCTCCCAAGCCGGAACCGTCCATGCTTCTCCCCACTTATTTGTCACCATGGTCCGAAACATGAACCAATTAAGTGGAACACCTGCCAGACACCCCAAGACAACGCCAAAGACCGTATATGTCAGGGTCTCGGCAAATACCATCCGTATTAGCTGTCTCACGGTCATTCCAATGGCGCGCATTGCGCCATATTCCCGCATCTGCGCCGACACACTCATGGCAATACAGTTAATGATATTAAAAAATGCGATTAAGGCGATAACGCCCAGAAAACCATAGAGAAAAATTGACATAGAATAGTATGCGCCCTTTGTTTCCTGGTTTTTCATCCGTTTATCAGAAAAAGCAATATTACTTCCACATTCCTGTTCAATCGCCCTTCGGATTCCCTTCACCTGCCCGTCGGTAACGTCTTTTTCAAGCTGTATGTCAAGCGCCGTGTACCCCTTCTCTCCCGTAATCTCCTGGAACAACTCCTCTGAGCAGATCATTGTATTGGTCTTGTAATCCAGAACATCACTCACACACTCTATGACACCCGACACGCAAATTTCCTGTTCTTTCCCGCCTGCCGATACTAAAAGGCTGCTTCCGATATCAAAAGTATTTTCCTCTAAAAATACAGAAAGTACGCCCTCCCCGTCTATAACCTCCTTAAGCCTGCCTTCAATCAGTAAATCCTCCGCCATTATAAGATTAAGCTCGTCATAAGAGATGGCAACCACCTGCCTTTCGTCCGCCGGCAGCGTAAGAACTGCATAGCCCTTCTTAAATATGTTCTTTACTCCCTCATATTCCTCTAATTCTCTTACAAGCTCTGGGGGAATCTGATTCAGGCCTCCATCTCTGATATTGACGGCTATATCCGGCGCCGACGGACGCAAAGGCGTGACCGCATGGTTCATAAAATCAATAGCCGTACTAAACCCAAGGAATAAAATGATACTGAATGCAAACGAGCCTGTGACCAGAAGGAAATTCTTCTTACTGCCGGATGCATGATGAATTCCCAACGCCATATCAACCTTAAAGAGCCGTGTATGAGCCGCCCGTTTTGCAGCCTTCACCGTCCCCGCATTTCCGGAAACCGCCATAAGCGGCGACACCCCTGCGGCACGCTTGGCCGGAGAACGCGCAGCCAAAAGAACCGTAATAAAACCCACAACAATCCCGACTCCTATTCCCAGATAACTGATTCCAAATACCGGAAGTCCGTCAAAAAGCCCTGGGCTTAAAAACCGCAGCATCCAGCATAAGCCCCATATCACTACCGTCCCTGCCGCCACCCCCGCAGGTATGGCCCCTTTACACCAGCCGAGAGCTTCTCTTCGTACAAAGCGGACTACCTGCTTCCTGGTGGCCCCAAGGCAGCGTAGCATCCCGAAAAATTCAGTGCGCCGTACAATACTGCTGTTCATGCTTGCGGTTATCATAAGAATCCCGGCAATCACCACCAGTACCGCCAACATTCCGGCAATCAGGTAGAAGGATAACAGGTAGGAATCCCTGGTCTGAAGCATCATCATAAGAACCTTTACATTCTGCCGCACCTGCTCAGGCGTAAGCCCAAACTGGGCTTCAATCTCATCGATTGCCTTCTGAATATTACAAAACCTCCGAAACCGGACAAAATAAAGCCCTTCCCTGGCTGCCTCTGTTTCTTCTGAATGTAACGCCAGGAATCCGTCTGTGCTAAGAAATACACAGAAAGCATCCAGCTCTGCCGTCAATGCCGTATTCTTTGCAACTCCCGTAATTCGATACTGGCGTCTCTCCCCCTGAGGCGTGGTCATATCCACAGCTTCCCCAATCTGCACCTCCAACTGTTCCATTGCGTTTTCATTAAGAGCGATCTCCTGGGCATTTTCAGGAAACGTTCCCTCCGTAATCTGCGCATCCGGAAGCATTTCCTGAAATTCCCTGTCAAATCCGCAGATTCCTGTTTCGACTCCGCCAAGCTGATAACCGTCCTCTAAGTGGTAATTCAAGGTTCCATACCTTGCGATTTCCTCCACCTCCGGACGCTCTCTAAGCAACGCCCCCTGCTCATCCTCCATGGCAAAGGCCGCGTGCCAGCTTCCGTCCGTCTTAATTGCCTGAATATACTGAGAGCGCATCTCCATATCCGCCATTCCAAAGATAACTGTTACCAGAAATACCGCAAGAACAATGCAAAGCCTGGTCATACCATTCTGTTTCCGGTGCCGCTTTGCCGAGATTTTGATTAAGTCCAGATAATGCTTCATTCTGTCTCACCTCCCAGCTCCTTAAGCTCGCCGTCTGTAACCCGAAACACACGGTCCGCCGATGCCGTAAGCTTCATATTGTGGGTAATCATCAGAACCGTCTGCTGATAGTGGCGGGATGCCTTACACAGTAGGGCCATTACATCCTGGCTGCTCTGGGAATCCAGATTCCCCGTAGGCTCGTCGGCAAGGACCAGCGCCGGATGGGTGATGAGCGCGCGTCCGATTGCCACCCTCTGCTGCTGCCCTCCGGATAACTGCGCTGGCAGATGCCTCCGCCTGTTTTCAAGACCGAGCACCTCCAAAATCTCGTCCACCCGTTCCTGCTCTGGCTTCTTGTAATCCAGCAGAAGGGGGAAAATAATGTTCTGCTCTACATCAAGCTCTGGAATTAAATGAAAGGACTGAAAGATAAATCCAATGTTCTGCCTGCGAAAGATGGTGCGCTCATTCTCTCCCATCGCGAATAAATCCCTTCCGCTTAAGAATACTTTTCCCTTGTCTGCCTCGTCAAGACCGCCGATACAATTTAAAAGCGTGCTCTTTCCAGAGCCGGAAACTCCTACGACTGCGCCGAACTCTCCTCTCTCCATGGAGAAGGACACCTGCTTTAGCGCTTCAACACGGGCTTCTCCTGTTCCATATACTTTGCTTAGGTTTTCTACTTTTAATATTTCCACTGATTACACCATTTCCTTTCTTAAATACTGCTCTGGAATATGCCCTTACGAACGTTTCACCGTCTTTTTCAGACATACCGCTTTATAGATACAAATAAATCATAGCATCTATCCCTTACATTCCGGTGAATCAGACCTTACAGTTTAGTAAGATGAAGCTTACCGAAACAAACTTATGGCTGAATTATTCCCTAATAAGCCAGACGACAAATAATTTTACTCAGGAAGCGGCCTTTTCCTGTAAAGGCCAGCCGCTTCCTTCATTAATTGCATCGAAGCCCTTCTATATCAAAAAGTTTATCTTAAATATACTCCCCTCCCCAGGTCGGCTTTCCACAGAAATGCTTCCGCCCTGCCCCTCCACAATCCCTTTTGCAAGAGATAGCCCAAGCCCTGCCCCCTGCCTGTCACTGGAGGTTCTGCTTCGGTAAAACTGCTTGAAAATGTGATGAATATCCTCACTGGCAATACCGCATCCATTGTCCTCCACATTGAAACGAAAAACTGCCGGAGACTGCTTCCAGGATATCCGGATAACGCCTCCTTCTTCTGTATGATCTAACGCATTTTTTATAAGATTGCCGACTGCCTCCTTCGTCCACTCAGAATCACAGAAAAGAACCCCCTGGGACTCCCCTTCCGTTAAAATCCGTTTCCCCTCCCGCCTTGCCCGTTCCAGCAAGTCACATACCGCCTGCTCAACAATTTCCGACGCAAAACATTTTTGTTTCTCAAATACAATATTTCCCGTATTCAGCCGCGCCATCTTAAGCAGCGACTGAACCAGATGTTCAATTCGTTCCAGAGACTGTGCGGATTTCCTGGAAAATTCCTTCACAACATCTTCATTTCCCGACTCCTCCATAATGATTTCCATATACATACTCAATGCCGCAATCGGCGTTTTTATTTGATGGGAAATATTTGATATCATATCTCTTAAAAATATTTTTGCCTTATACTCCATCTCACTTTTCGCCTGCAAAGACTGAGCAAGCTGTTCAATGCTTCCAAACAACTGGTAGATTGTCCCCGTCTCCCCTGCTGGCAGATGCATGGCGAACTGATTTTGGGCGTACCTGGCAATCACCTTCCCTGCATCTTCATATACTTGTTCTCTGTGCCTAAAAAACCTGGCGGCCCCAATCAATATAACCGCTGCAAATACAAGCCCTACACACAGCAATATCAAAATCAACGGAAGATATGTCTGCTCGGTAAGCAGCAGCAGATAGCTATACGTCTGCTTGGTATGTCCGATTTTGTTAAGTAATTCTACCCCTTCTTCCGTCGCCTCCCTGTGATTCCATGCAGCCGCCACTACCTCTGGCGAAACATCTGCCGCAAGCAGATAAGAAGCTGCCGCAAGCTCTCGATCTACAAGTATTCTCCTGATGTCCTGAGCTTGAAAAATGCCGCATACTCCCAACAAACAGATTTGTGCTATACACGCTGTTACTAGAAATACATAAAATCTCCGTGTCTGTCTTTCATATAGAAACCTCAAGCCCCTCACTCCTTCCACTGGTAGCCGAAGCCCCGAACCGTTTTCAGATGTTCAGGCTTTGACGGGTTCTTTTCCAGTTTTTCACGAAGTCGGCGTACATATACAGATAAGGTATTGTCATCAACAAAATTTCCCGCCCCATCCCAGAGCTTGTCCAGAATCATACTGCGGGTGAGCACCCTTCCACTGTTTTTCAGAAGCAGGCAGAGAAGCCTGTATTCCGCACCTGTAAACTCTATCGGTTCTTCGCCCAGAAGCACTCTGCCCTCCGCAAGATTTACCAACACATTTCCCGAACGCAGGACATTCTCCCCCGCCTCTTTATTACTGCGGCGTAACAGCGCACGAATACGTGAACATAGCTCTCCCAGTTTGAAGGGTTTTATAATATAATCATCCCCTCCGCAGTCCAAGCCCTGAATCACGCTAGTCTCCTCGTCGGATGCTGTCAGGAAGATAAGCGGAGTCGAATTTCCGGACTGCCGCAGCTTCTCACATAATGTAAAGCCATTCCCGTCCGGCAGCGTCACATCAAACAAAAGAAGGTCAAACTCTGTACAAAGTGCAAGCAGCCCTTCAGCCTCCTTTATGGTTCTTGCTATCTCTATGTCAAAGCCGTTTTTCTTCAAAGAATATGCCAGACCGTCAATCAGACTGATATCATCCTCAAGAAGTAATAGCTTCTGCATATAAAACACCTCCTTCTTTCTTAATTATACATGATTTTGTAAAGATATTTGCTTACAAAAATGTAAGGTAAATCCCCTCTATGAATATTGCCATAATATACTTGCAATGCTACAATAAAATCAAATGGATTCACAATTATTGCTAAACAGTACACCGAAAGGTGTGGCCGCAGATTATTACGATTTTGGGGATATGTAAGAATTGATTGAGTTCATAAAAACTTAGAAACGATAGAAGGAGACTTTTCATGGGAAAAATGACTGTCTATCATGGTAGTTATACCATTGTGAATATTCCGAAGATTCTAAACAGCAGACATACCAAGGATTTTGGTCCTGGCTTCTACTGCACGATAATCCGTGAACAGGCTGAACGGTGGGCACGGCGTTACAGCACTCCCATTGTAAATACTTATACTGTCCGCATGGACACATCCCTTAATTTATTAGAATTCCAAGATATGTCCGAGGAATGGCTTGATTTTATCATCAACTGCCGTAACCATGTGGCCCACAATTATGATCTTGTAATCGGCGCAATGGCTAACGATCAGATTTACAACTATATTGCAGATTATATAGATGGAGTCATTACCCGTGATCAGTTCTGGTCACTTGCCAGATTCAAATATCCGACGCACCAGATTAATTTTTGTACCCCACAAGCATTAAAATGTCTGGAATTTATATGCAGCAAGGAGGTTTTGCAATGACAGGCAGAGAACCACAGAAAGATAACGATCTGTTTTTTACATGCAGCTTAATTGAATACATTGCAAGAAAGACAAAAAATAAACGCTGTTACGTAGTAGACACCCTTGGCAGAGCAGCCATCGAAAAAATATACGATCTGGCTGACATATACCACAGCGATAATATTGACGCAGTAAGCGACAGCTTCATCGAAGAAGCTCAACTGGCAGACGGCAGCTTTGACAATATCAAAGCCGCCCAATATGCAATTCCTAGCTATTGGGATATCGGCAAAGTATATAAGCGCCTAATCCTTGGAATATCGAAAGAAAAGGAAATCTCTGTCATAGATGCTCTATTTGAAGCCTACCATTCTTTTGTCAGCGATAAGATTGATGATTATAACAGCAGCTTCTATTATGATGCACCCCAGAATATTCTGTACACATTCCTGGACGGAAAATTAGAATAGCATCCAACAAAAAGAGAGTGTTGGGAACTCCTTGTATTCCCAGACACTCTCCTTTGCTTACTCATTCTCGAATGCTTTATACGCAATCCTATACCCCTTCTCATCGTCCTTCCAAAGCTCGTAGCATCCCGCCGATTCTTCGGACTCTGATTTCATGAACCGATCAAATTTGCCACGCAGCGCAGACATCTCGCCCTCCTCCGTCTGTGTGTCATTGGTCATCCACTCCTCTGCCATCACCCTCCTGCCCGACTGAAGCTCTTTCGTAATCTCCTCCAGCTTTTTCTCCAACACTTCAATACTTTCTTCCGAGGCCCCTGCATCGCCGGAGGTCCCCTTCATAAGCAGCAGAGAATTCTGAAGCGACTGCTTTTCCGTCTCCAGGGATTTGCGTTTCTTTTCTGCCGTTTTCATACCTCCTAAGCCAAGCCGGTTCGTCTGCCCGCCCTTCTTCATCATTTCCAATGGATTAACATAGCCTGGTTTTACGTTTTTTACCATAAACCTCCACCTCCGTATATATTTTCAATAAATATATCGGACAGCATGATATCTTTACAAGCAGGTTCTCGTAAACGGTCACTCTCCCTTCGCAAACGGCTTCATGCACAACAGCACAGTCAGCCTGAACGTGCCGCCGCCAGACTCAATCTCCATTGTTCCCTCGTATTTTTCTACCGTATGTTTTATGTTTTTCAATCCGGTACCATATTCTGGCTTACCATGTTTTAAATTCGTATTTTCAATCTCAATAACAAGAAAATGATACCGCTTCCGAACTATAAGGGAAATCTCTGGCTGTCTATTTTCCTTCATACACGCCTGTATCGCATTATCAAGTGCATTTGCCAGAATAATACACAGATCCATATTTTCCACGACGCAATCTGACGGAAGGTTCACATCATATTTTACTTGAATGCCATTTGACTTGGCAAAGCCTATCTTCTCATTTAACAATATATCTGCCGCTGGATTGCCCGTCTTAATGCCAATCAGCAGACGGTCAGAAACATCATGCAGATGCTCAAAATATTCCCTTGCCTCATCATATTTCTTCTCGCGAAACAGACCAGTCAGAACTAAAAAATGATTGTCAATATCATGCTGGAACCTGCGGTAATGCTCATTCCTCTTTTCTGCCTCCGCTAAATAGATACGCTGCTTCTTCACCTGGTCCTCTAAACTCTTTTGTTCTCTTTCCTGTATGGACAGTACAATAATCTTATGCACCAGCTTCAGAATAATGAAGAATATCACGCATGTCCCCAGAAGCCACGCTACTGCCCATAATACAGACTGTTCCTCAAAGAATCTATTTCCCATGGCTTCAGAATTCATCCACATATCCAGGCCAAGCCCGCTGCGAATTACCCATACAATAAATATACATGGCAGAAGAAGCGTATACAGATAAGATGAGATTCTCTGCTGACCCGTATCCCCATATTTCTTAGAAACATACCTCAATATGGCGGCAAGCATTAAAACCAACATACCGGATATGAGCATTTGAAGTACAATCCCCATACGCTTTTCCATCGTCTGTTCTGACAGCCAACGCATCAGAACCGTCTGAAAACCTTCCATAAAAGTAAAAAGCGTCAAAATAATCAGGGTCGGGGCAACCGCAGCGACCCACTTGAGCTTCAAAACGAATCGTGTAAAACATACAATAATACCTGTATGCAGAAGTAATCTGAGAACTCCCCCGCTTTGGTCATACATTACCCACAATGTAAGCAGGTCGCTTAACAGCACATAGGGCACCATAAACTTTTTCGCCCGAACTTTGGTAAAATTCTGAATGAAACAAAACTCTGCCAAAAAAAGGCAGCTATTAACGCACAACCACCAGACATAAAATCCGACTGAAAGCATCTGCCCTTGTTCCATCATATCACCTCATTTTTCAGGAACTCTAACAGGCTCTTCATAAATTCTGACTGTTTTCGTCTGGATATCATGATTTGTTCTCCATTTGTCAGAACAGCCGTCCCTTTTTCCTGACCTGCGACACAACTCATATTTACAATAAAACTTCTGTGACATCGAAAAAATCGCTCGTCCAATCTGGTTTCTAATACATCCAGCGTACCAAAATAGTCGAACGTACCTTGCGCCGTATGGATACTGACTCTATGGTTGAGTACCTCGCAATATAAGATATCGCAAACCAAAATCACATGGGCTTCTCCGGCTTTTGTAAGCGTCAGTGTCTGATCGTCCACCTGCTTCGACCTTCGTATTGCCCTGTCCATAGCCACATACAGGCGTTCGTCTGTAACCGGCTTAAGCAGATAATGAACTGCTTCAACCTCAAACGCTTCCAGGGCATACTCTTGATAGGAGGTGATAAAAATAATGGGGCTTTTGCCGGAAATCTGCTTTGCCACCTCCATGCCATTAAGCCCCGGAAGCCTCAGATCTAACAGGATAATGTCAAAAGCGGCAGATTCTTTTAGCAGTTCTTCTCCTGACGTATAGGTTTTGATATTCGCAGTTAATCGTCTTTTCTTTATATATCTCTCTGCTTTTTTCCGTAATTCTTCTAATATATATGTCTCATCCTCGCAAATGGCTATCGCAAGCCTTTTGCTTATCTTTACCATCTACTTATTCTCCTCCATCAGGAATTCAATCGCATTCTTGTGGATCATTCCCTCCTGTGAAAAAACCAGCCTGCTGTTTCAGACTGGTTCCTCCTCGTATCTTCTCAATTATTTCCCTGGCTGGCCGTAATACGCATTAGCGCCATGCTTCCGGTAATAATGCTTATCCTGTAACTCCTGTGGCGCCGGCTTATTCTGCGGATTAATCATCTCACACCGCGCGGCCATCTTCGCCACCTCCTCTAATACAACCGCATTATGCACAGCCTCATGTGCATCCTTGCCCCAGGTAAAGGGTCCGTGATTCTTGCACAGTACCGCCGGAGTTGCATTATAATCCAGCTTTTTCGCCTGGAATTCATCTGCAATCAAAACGCCTGTATTCTTTTCATACGCCTGGTCGATTTCTTCTTTTGTCAGATTCCTTACACAAGGAACCTCTCCGTAGAGATAATCCGCATGGGTTGTCCCGTAACACGGAATCCCTCTCCCTGCCTGCGCCCAGCTTGTGGCCCAGGAGGAATGAGTGTGCACGATTCCGCCCACCTCTGGGAAACGGTTGTACAAAACCACATGAGTATCGGTATCTGAGGAAGGATTGTACTCGCCCTCCACCTTATTTCCATTCAAATCAACGACTACCATATCCTCTGGCGTCAGCTTATCATAATCCACGCCGCTTGGCTTAATCACAAACAGCCCCTTCTCGCGGTCAATTCCGCTTACATTTCCCCAGGTAAATGTAACTAGTCCGTATTTGGGAAGCAGCATGTTAGCTTCATATACTTCCTTTTTCAGTTGCTCCAGCATAATCTTAACTCCTTTTTTCTATATCAGGCTTTTAAGCGCCTCTTTCTCGATTGCCACACCCTTTTTGTATCTTTCTGTAAATACCTCGTATCCTTCCACATCCTTCGGGTCTGGTTCCATCCTGCTTCCTGCATTTCCTTCAAATACCTTCTTTGCCAGATAATCCTCCAGGTTCTCTCCCTCTGCCTTATTCTTCATATAAGCCGCCAGAAGCGCCACGCCCCAGGGGCCGCCCTCTCCTGCCGTCTCCATAACAGATACGGGTGCATTAATGGCTGCCGCAAGGATTCTCTGTCCGACGCCCTTTGTCTTAAACAGACCGCCGTGTCCCAGAATCGAATCAATCGCCACATCTTCTTCCTTCATGAGCAAGTCCATACCTACCTTGATTGCCCCTAACGCCGTAAACAGATTCACACGCATGAAGTTAGCCAGATTGAACTTACTCTCTGGTGACCTTACGAACAATGGACGCCCTTCATCCACACCTGTGATAAATTCTCCGGAGAGATAGCCGTAGGATAACAGACCGCCGCAGTCTGCGTCGCCCTCCAAGGCCTTATTGTACAGCGTGCCAAATAGCTGATTCATATCCACTTTTATTCCGAAGCTCTCTGCAAATTCTCGGAAAATCCCCACCCATGCATTCAAATCTGAGGTACAGTTGTTGGCATGTACCATGGCAACCAGGCTTCCGTCCGGCGTGGTCACAAGATCAATCTCCGGATACACCTTCTTAAGCTCCTTCTCAAGCACTATCATAGCAAATACGCTGGTTCCTGCAGAAACATTTCCAGTACGCTTCGCAACGCTGTTAGTTGCGGCCATCCCCGTTCCGGCGTCGCCCTCCGGCGGACATAAGGGAATTCCCGCCTCAAGATTACCGCTTTCATCCAGAAGCTTTACGCCTTCTTCTGTCAATACGCCCGCTTCTTCTCCGGCAACCATAACCTTCGGCATAATATCCCTTAATTTCCATGGGAAATTCTTATCAGCCACCAGCTCGTCGAATTTCTGAACCATTTCCTCGTTGAAATCCTTCTTCTCCACATCAATGGGGAACATACCGGATGCATCCCCGATACCCAGAGCCTTCACGCCTGTCAGCCTCCAATGAATATAACCTGACAATGTCGTGAAATACGCTACATCCTTCACATGGTCTTCTCCGTTCAAAATTGCCTGATACAGATGGGCAATACTCCAGCGAAGGGGGATATTATACTGGAATAAATCTATCAGCTTCTCCGCCGCCGGCCCTGTGGTTGAATTCCTCCAGGTACGGAAGGGGACCAGAAGCTTGCCCTCCTTATCAAATGCCATATATCCATGCATCATTGCGCTGAAGCCAATAGAACCGATCTTCTTAAGCGTTACTCCGTACTTATTCTGCACATCTGCCGCCAGATTCTTATAGCTGTCCCGAAGCCCTGTCCAGATATCCTCCAACGAATACGTCCAATTCCCATTCTCCAAACGGTTCTCCCACTCGTGGTCGCCCGACGCAATCGGCTTATGGTTCTCGTCGATTAGAACCGCCTTAATCCTGGTTGAGCCTAGCTCAATACCAAGGACTGCCCTGCCGCTTTCAATTACTTCTTTTACGTTGCTCATGCGTTGCTCCTCCTATTTGCGGTACGCGACACTGTTCCACAGCAGCTCGTTCTTGAACTGGCGGATTGTCGTGTCTTTGTCGATATAGACAGCCTCAATACCCATATATGCCGCCCAATCGCCCATTTGCTCGGAAGTCAGATCATAAGAGAACGCAGTATGATGCGCACCGCCTGCAAGAATCCGATCTCGATTCCCTCCTGTACAGCTACATGCACTCTGAATTCCTTCTCACCTCTGAATTCCAAAAGTATCTCATACTTATCATAATATTCTTGAACCCGTTCGTCAATATCTCCTTTAGAAACAGCCTCCACTTCTGCTGTGATTTTATTTTAATTTCTCCTTTTAACTTTTAAAAATTAAGGAAAAAGATTAGAAACAAAACCCCCAATTAAGGGATTGACATTCCCGTCCCCTTATGACATACTAATATCAAACCCATTACGGGAGTGGATTTTTCAAGAGCAATCTTTTTTCGCCACACAATTACTGAGAAGTTTTTGTGTGGCGTTTTTATGTTGAAACGGAGGTACATTATGGAGCAAACATTTATGAAAGAAAAGAAGATTCTTCCCCTCGTCCTGTCCATGTCCCTGCCTATGGTCATTTCTATGGCAGTCAATTCCCTGTACAACATCGTGGACAGCTACTTTGTGGCAAAATTAAGCGACGACGCCATGACTGCGCTGGCTCTGGTCTTTCCCATCCAGAACATGATTAATGCCATTGCAATCGGATTTGCAATCGGAATCAATGCAACTGTGGCCTATTTTCTCGGTGCAGGCGACCAAGTCAATGCCGACAAATCCTCCTCCCAGGGATGGTTTTTGAATCTTCTTCACGGAATCGTCTTAACCATCCTGTGTATTGCCATCATGCCCCCGTTCCTTAGGATGTTTTCCTCGGACGAAACGGTAATCAAGATGGCGCTTAACTATTCAAACCGTGCATTTTTATTTTCCGCTGTAATCGCTCTTACCTTGGTATATGAGAAGCTTTTCCAGGCAGTGGGAAAGATGAAAGTATCCATGTTCTGTATGATGCTTGGATTTGTAGCAAATATCATACTGGATCCGCTGATGATCTTTGGAATCGGCTTCTTTCCCGCAATGGGTATCGCAGGGGCTGCGTATGCAACCGGAATCGGGCAGGTATTAACACTGATTGCATACCTGGTGTTCTGCAAGGCAGACCCTATTCCCGTAAAGGTAAAACGCGAATATCTGAAACCAGAGAAGACCATAGCAATCAAGCTATACTCTGTGGGGCTGTCGGCAACCTTAAGCCTTGCCCTTCCATCCCTGCTTATTTCGGTTTTAAACGGGATTCTTGCGGCATTTTCCGAAACCTACGTACTGGTACTTGGCGCTTATTATAAACTACAGACCTTTATCTATCTGACGGCAAACGGAATCATCCAGGGTATCCGCCCCCTGATGGGCTACAATTACGGCGCAGGGGAAAAAGAACGTGTCCGGAGGATTTTCAGGACCACACTTATTCTCACCATGGGCGTCATGTGTATCGGAACAATCCTGTCCTGGCTCATTCCGGCCGAGTTAATCGGTCTGTTTACCTCGAATTCACAGACCATCCAAATCGGTGTGACAGCCCTCCACATTATCAGCCTTGGATTTATCGTATCGGCAGTTTCCGTCACCTGCTCAGGTGCATTAGAAGGATTGGGGAAAGGAACTCCGTCCCTTTGCATCTCGCTGCTTCGCTACGTTATACTGATTATGCCCGCCGCCTTTCTTTTAAGCCGCCTCTTTGGTGCGGACGGCGTCTGGTATTCCTTCTGCTTTACAGAATTTGTATCAGCCGGACTATCCTACCTGATCTATCGGAGGCAGGAAGCGCTGTAACCATATTGACTGTTAGACTCTTTTGAAAAATAACTTGAATCTTGTAATATTTTATAGTATTATCTCATCAGGGATTGCCGTATAACAGGCAGTTCTTGCATATCATTGTGCTTATATAGAAAATCTACGCATATATGCAGCGGGAATCAGGTGAGAATCCTGAGCGATGGGGTCACTGTGAGGGTCATGCCCGAAGCCAGACTACCTGCATATATGTAGAATGGGGCTTCCGTCCAAAGCGAAACATTCTATCTCTATTGCACTATTAAGGGGGAAGTTTGCTTAAATAAGCAAACTTTTTTGTTTCTTTGGAAATTTTACAATGATATTCAGACTTTAAAAAAGAAAGGAACAAAAGAAATGGAACAGAAAACACAAAAACAATCCAACAGAAAAGTAATCCTTCTAATCGCAGCGGTTTTGATCGCCGCAGTTGCCATGTTTGGCATCTACAAGGTATTTATGCCTAAAGGTCAGACCGGCGCCAAGGAGATTACCGTAACCGTGGTACATGCCGATGAAACCTCCAAGGACTTCGTCTACCAGACAGACGCGGCTTATCTTGGAGAAGTATTAAAGAGTGAGGAACTTGTAGAGGGAACTGAGGGCGAATTCGGAATGTTTATCACCTCCGTAGACGGGGAGACAGCCGACGATTCCAAAGAACAATGGTGGTGTATTACCAAGGACGGTGAAGCGCTTAACACCTCTGCCGACCAGACACCGATTGAAGACGGGGAGAAGTTTGAATTAACACTGACAGAGGGATATTAAGAATAACCATGCGTAGAGTCAATACAGAAGAACTGGTGAGCATGGCGCTTCTTGGCGCAATCCTGCTCATCGGGCAGGTAGGCATGTCCTACCTGCCAAATATAGAAATTGTGTCCCTTCTGATATACATATATACACAAGTGTATCGAAAGAAGGTTTTCTTAATCATATATGTATTCGTAATCCTGGAGGGCTGTATCTATGGTTTTGGTCTGTGGTGGTTCGGCTATCTGTACATATGGAGTATTTTGGCGCTGATTGTCCTATTAAATAAAAAGCAGCAAACGTCAGTCATTACAACCAGCGCCATTCTTGGGGCATATGGGCTTTCCTTCGGTTTTCTATACTCCATCCCCTACTTTTTGGCGGGGGGATGGGCAGCCGGCTTCACCTACTGGGTATCCGGAATCCCCTTCGACCTACTCCATTGTGGGGGAAATATTGCGGTCTCGTTAGTCTGCTATCGTCCCCTTTGCACACTGATTGGGAAGCTGTATCATCTAAGCCCAAAGAGCACACTGTAATTCATGCCCTTTGGGCTGGTGGACGTCGTCTACTAAGATACCAAAACTATGAAAGGGATAATATTACTCACTGAACCGTACCCTGTCAATCAAAGAGTCCTTCCGCACAGACCTTCCGATTCCGACTGCCAGCAAGATCTGAATCAGAATCAGCGCTGCAATTACGATAAGGGCTGCTGCGGCCGGATAATGGTACGTGGTAATATTAAACATTCCATCCCTCTTTGCGTACAGGAATATGGGATATCCGGCGATGCTTCCCAGTCCCACGGATATTAGAAGCGTGCCTGCTGTGTAGAAAAGTCCCTCCATCTGAAGCATTTTCATAAGCTGCGAATCAGACATTCCAATGGCCTGCATCATGCCAAGCTCTTTCTTACGCACATGGACGCTGTTTAACATGGTATTAATCAGATTCATCACACTAATCAATGCCAGAATCCCAAGAAACGCATAGGTAGCGCCGCTGGTGGTTGCCATGGCTGATTTCCAGCGGTCATATTCACTTTTCCAAGTCCGCATCTCAATCCTTCCTGAAGCTTTTACGATTTCCTCCAAAGACTCGAAAAGCTTCTGGTCATAATCCTTATCTGCAATTACATGGAAATACAGATTTGCATTATTCTCACATAACCGGTCTGCCGCTTCTTTTGCCATAATCAGCCAGGCATAGTTCGTCATTCCACTTCCATAATTCCCGACTGCCGCAATCTCAACCTCCTTCTCATACTCGCGGTCCCCGTCATGAACCACAAGCTTAAGCTTGCTTCCCACGTCCAAATCTGGATACCAGTGGTTTAGGGCACTGTCCATAATCACCTTATCTCCGGACTTCAATTCCTCATAGGTCACTTTTCCTCTCTCAATCCCTTTTTCCAATTCTTTGGCATATTCCTTTGGAACTCCGTTGATTGCATTAGAATCACCCTCCAGAAACATGTCGCCTGTTACTTTGACTGAGGTAAATGCATCAACCTTCTCTACTCCAGGGAGATTCTCAATCTGCTGCTTTAATGTCTCATCCAAGGGGTTATCCTTTTGTACCTCCGACCATCTAAGCTCCGGGTGCTCCTTGTCAAACTCCTTTATAATGGGAGAAATTTCATACTGGCCTACCAATGAGCTGTCAGCGCTCTCCCTTGGGTTCGCACAAGATAAGACCGTAGCAACCATCATCAGGAATACACCCGTAGCCGCCATGGAAATAATCGTAATCGCGCTTTTCTTCTTATTATCCATCAGATTCCTTAAGGTCAGCCGTCCAATGGTAATATATTCATACCCTATTCTGCTGCTGCGAACCTTTTTTCCTGTTCCCTGGGCGCGCATTGCCTCTATCTCAGAAATTTTTGCGGCCTTATGCATGGGAAGAAGCAGAGAAATATATACGGTACATAAGGTCACTGTTATAGCAATAAGATACGCCCACCAATAACAAAGGGATACCTCGCCGTTTCCCACTATTTCTCCCATGGCCCTCATAAAATCGCTCTCCTCACCGAACATATTTATAAAAAGGAACATGACAGCCTTGGCCGACAGCGTGCCGATCACTAAACCAACCGGAATCGCAAAGGCAGCAACGCATAAGCCCTCCCGCAGTACAATCTGCTTAATCTGACGCTTCGTGGCTCCAATCGCCTTAAGCCTTCCAAACTCCTGAATCCTCTGGTTCATAGAAACATAATAGATGCTGTAAATGGTAATTACTCCCGCCAGCATGATAATCGCCATAATCACAATAATCACAGGTATGATAACCGGATCTACATAGTTAGCTGCCAGATACTCCATATTGATATTCGTTTCATTTTCCGAAATTCCAAATTGGCTGGCAATGTTCTTAATCCTTTCTTCGATATCGTCTGTTGTGGCTTTATCTGTATCATTAATCTGTAAAAGGAAACGATAGGCAATATCCTCTTTAGGAACCTGAGCTTTGATAAATGCTTCTGATACCAGAGACGTATAGATTCGATTCTCCAAATTACTGTCGCTGTCTTCAAAAAATCCGCAAATTTGGAACTCCTTTGTCTCTGTCAAATCCAGCGAACCGCCTCGGTATATCTGGTAAGGAACGGTGATCGTATCTCCAATATCCCCCTGCTGCCCAAGCTCCTTGAGAATTCCCTCTGAAACTACAATCTCATCTTCTCGTTCCGGTAATCTTCCTTTGGCCAACTCCATTTTATATAATTCAAGCCCTTTTGCATCCATAAACATCATAGAAACATCCGCGTCGTCCAAGTTCATATACCCTGCGTCACTTCTAAGTCCATATGTGGAGATATCATGATGGGCGGCCAGTTGGAGGACCTTCTCCTCATCCACATTTCGGTAGAGGGCGTGCCAGGATGGATACATCCTTCTTACTGCCGCAAATTGGTAATCTATCATCCCCTTCCCCACCGTAGGAATTACAAATAGTAACAGCGTCGTCAGCACGATTGCAATCCCAATCAATATATTCCTGCTCTTATAGTATTTCATATTGTCATAAGCAACTCTCGTTGTCATTTTCATCAGCAATTCACCGCCTTACCGTCTTCAATCTCAATCATTCGGTCTGACATCTGGGCAATCATTTCGTCATGAGTAATCATAACCAACGTCTGTCCCATATCCTTTACGCAGCTTTTCAAAAGGCTCATCACCTCTAACTCTGTCTGTGAATCAAGATTTCCGGTGGGTTCATCCGCCAGAATCATGGCTGGACTGGTCACCAATGCCCTGGCAATGGCTGTACGCTGCTTCTGTCCGCCTGACAGTGCGTTTGGCATGGCATCTTTTTTGTCCGCAATTCCAATCTTCTCAAGAACCTCCTCCACGTCCTCCCGTCTCACCTTCCGATTGTCAAGCCCTAAGGGAAGCACAATATTCTCCCACACATTCAACGATGGAATCAGATTAAAATCCTGGAAAATAAATCCAATCTTTTTTCTGCGAAACTCTGCCAGCCTGTCGTCCTTAAGGGCAAAGATATCCTTTCCTTCTATCCATACCTTCCCTTCATCCGGTCTGTCCAAGCCTCCAATCAAGTGCAGAAGCGTAGACTTTCCTGAGCCGGAGCGACCTACGATTGCCGTAAATTTTCCCCTCTCTATTTCCATGTCTGTATGGTCTACCGCCCGAACCTGGTTTTCACCTTCTCCATAGTATTTCACCAGATTTTCAACCACTAAAATCTTACTGCTGTCCCTATTCATAGATTACCTCCTGTATATTTATTATTTTCACAGTACAATTATTGTCGCTTTTTGTTACAACTCTATACTGTTTATTTCTTATAGTCAGATTATATCTTTCTAACATTGCAAAACCCTTACAAAAACCATAACAGTTTTGTAAGGGTTTTGATATCTTGTTATGTCCGACTTGGAAGCGTAATCCGTAATACCGCGCCTTTTTCCGGCTTCGTCTTGGCAGATATGGTTCCGCCCTGGCGTTCCAGAATCATCCTTGCAAGATACAAGCCCACGCCCGCGCCTTCTTCTGCCATCTTTTTCGCTCTGTCTCCGCGGTAGAATCTATGGTAAATCCTAAACAATTCCTCCTTTTGTATTCCGATTCCCTCATCCTCTATCTCAATCAGGACATTTCGGACCAGCTTCTTTACACGCACCGTTACTTTCGTATTCTCTCCTGAATACTTCACCCCATTATCCAACACATTGACGAGGGCTTCTTCTGTCCATTTCCTGTCGTGACAGATTTCCATATCCTCCTCCATCTCCACCTGAAGCTCAATATTCTTATTTCTGGCCTTCATATAAATCTGGCTCACAGCCCCCGCAACCGTTTTTTTCAGGCTTGCAGGAACAGGCTGAATCTGAATCATACGGGTTTCCAGCCGCGACAGGTTCACCAATTCCTTCAGAAGTATCTCCAGCTTCTCGATTTCTCGTTCTTCCTGCTCATGGAATTCCAGGCGTTCCTTGCTGGTAAGCTGATAATCAGACACCAGCTCATAACTCATCCTAAGGGATGCAAGAGGCGTCTTTAACTGGTGCGAAATGTCCGTGATCAGTGCCTTTGTGCTGTCTTCTTCTTCCTTACACGCTCGTTTCAACTCGGCAAAATATACGCCCAACTCTCTCAGAGCCTCCCACACTTTCCTCCATTCTTCCGAATTTACCCTGTAATCCTTTTCGTAATCCGGAATGTCTCCAAATTCCCCTCTCCTGAATTGCTCCAGGCTCTCGTACAGTATGAGAAGATTTTCCTTAGAATCATCCCTCTTCCTGCAATTCCAATACCCTGCAAACACAAGCGCCAATACTCCTGCAAACACGCCGGCTCCCCAGAAGATCCACCATGACTTATGGGCAGCGGTACTGTTCTCCTCATAACCATACTTGTCTTTTAAGATTTTCAGTTGTTCATTGTCGTCCTTATCATTCTCCGGCTTCTCCCACGCCGCTATGATTTCCGCCTCAAGTTCAGGATGATCCGCTATGAGTCCAAACATCCTCTGCCGGTTATTCACAACCTCATATTTTTCCAATACGAACATAAATACCGAGAAAAGCACAAAGTATACAAGATAAATAATCACATATATTCTTACTTTCTTACGACTTTTTCGGTCCATATATATCCTAATCCTCTCACATTGGAAATGGCATCTGTCTTTAGCTTATTCTTCAATCTGCTGATATTGACAGTCACCGTGTTCTCATCTACAAACTGTCCGTCCACATCCCAGACATGCTCTAAAATACTGTCCTTGGATACAATCTGCCCCCCGTTCTCAAAGAGATAGGTCAATAGCTGCATCTCCTTCTTGCTAAGCGATATCTCCTGGCCGCCTTGATACACCTTCATCTCCCTGCAATTCAGCTCTATATCCCCGCATACCATAATGCTGCTGTATTCTTCTGTACTGTTAATCCGCCTCATAAGAGCATTTACCTTAGATACCAGTACCATCAGGGAAAACGGCTTCGTAATATAATCGTCTGCCCCTGTCTCATATCCATTTACAATATCAATCTCTGAATCCATTGCCGTCAAATAAATAAAATATGTGCTGCCAAGCTTACGAATCTTTTGTCCCAGCTCTAAGCCACTTCCATCCGGAAGTGTAATGTCGCAGATAATAAGAGAATAGCTCTCCTCCTCAAGACAGCTCATGGCCTCTGCCAGCGTAAACGCCGAGGTGACTGCGTAACCCGCTTTCTGCAAAGTCAGCGTTATCCCGCGGTTTAAGCTCTTGTCGTCCTCCAGTAACAATATTTTCTGCATGATGTCTATTTCCTTCCTTGTTGTATGTGCTTATTTCGTCTTGCGCTTTTTGGGCTTTGGCTCTGGAAGTTCTTCATACGTTGCTTTTACAAGCTTCGTCAATGCCTCTGCATCCTCCACATCCTCCACAAGAAAATAGTTTTTTGCCCCTTTGTAGGGCGGCGCCTCCGGCAATTCAGGCCGTATCTCCTGTCCCGCCTTGGTAATCTTAAGAAATAGCTGATCTTCGCAAATTACGCCGAAAATCTTCCCGTTGCAATAGATGCCATATTCTCCAAACATCTTTCTGTACGTAATGGCTCCGGCCTCGCGAAGCTGGTCTGCAATATATTCTACAAATTCAATTTTTGATGCCATGTCTCTTTCTTCCTTTCAAAAATAATAAACTTATTAAATATCTTTGTCAAAGATATTTTCTCCGAATTCCTTCCGCAAATTCCAGAACATCCTTCCGAAACTGTGACGGCTCAAGCAGCTCTGCGCCTCCCCCAAAGGAAGCAATCCACCCCACAATGCTTGTCTTATCCACAAACCCGAAAGAAAAGAGCAGCGTGCCGTCCGGCTGTTCGATAAAACTGTCAGGCCCGTATTCTTCCACCAGCCTCCATTTATATTCCGGCTGTATCCTTGCTTTTACCTGGTAAGCATTAGGGAATATCCGTTCAGGGGACAGCTCCGGCAAAGGAGGACTAGATCGCTTCTCAAACTCCTCCCCCATCTGAAGCTCTGTCATCCGACCCAGCTTAAACAGCCGGAAATCCTCTCTTTTTACGCACCAGCCCCATACATACCAACCAGCCCACTGGAACAGCAGGTCATAAGGCTCTATGGTCCGCCTCGATTCCCCTTTCGGCGCATAGTAGCAGAACGAAACCCTCCGACCAGAGATGATTGCGCTGTGCAGCAATTCTATTTTGGGGGAGAGCGTGTCCTTGTACCAGGAGGAAAGATCAATCAAAATATGCGTATCCCCTGCAAGGAGGTTGGATGCGCCTGCCGATAGCTTCTCCATCAACTGTGCATAACGGTTCGTCCCACACACACTGTCAAGACTCCGAAGCCCTGCCAGAATTGCCTGCATGTCCGACGTGCTAAGCAGCGTACGCTCAATCTTATACCCTTCCATAATAGAGACACCGCCGTTTACCCCTTGCTCTGTCACCAGAGGAATTCCCGCCATGCACAACGCTTCGATATCCCGATTAATCGTGCGGCGGGAAACCTCGAACTTCTCTGCAAGGTAGGGCGCAGTTACCTTTTCCTGCTGTAAAAGAATAGATAATATCCCAATCATCCGGTCAAGCTTCATCCCGCTGTCTCCTTTCGTGTTAAAGGTTTATGACTTTCACCGGATGCCGGATTACCGTTCTTAAATTCTCCGGCTTACATCTTCGCACATCACTCAGATAAATCTCATGGTGAAAACGCTGTCCCCCCATATCCGGCTGATAACCTTGTGCCCTGGCAAATGTATCCATCGCTTCTATGGTTGCCGGCTCGTCATCATATGCGCCTAAATGCATACACTGTACACATAAGCCCTCATCATAAGTAAAAAATTCCACTTTAGAGAAATCCGTTTTTTTCTTTGCCTCAGCCTCCGCTATCGCCCATTCAAACTCATCCCTTGTCACAAACTCCGGCAGACGAATCATGGATATCCACTCAAAATCTTCTTTTCTGGAATAGTCTATCCCTTCCGTCCCCTCCTGCCACCAAAGCCCTTCCAATGGCGGCACCACATAATCAAAATACCCGTCGATTCTATGGTCGCCCTTCTTGCTCATCTTTATTGTAAATGCAATTCCGTAAAGCAATCCAATTGACTCCTTGTATGCGCCGCCCTCCTCGTTGGGATTCCCCTTGCCACCCACGGCGATAAAATTCATAGGGGGAACTGTTATTAACTCCGGTTTCCTTTTCGGCAGATAAAATTCCTTATACTCTTTTTTATAGTCAAATGCCATGATTTTATTATCCTTTCTACTATTCCCTTAAATGTTTTCATCCTGCAGGCTGCTGATAAGATAAGTATATCATAAAATCACGACAAGAGTATGTCATGTTTATAAAAACAAATATCATGATTTCCACCTTCAATAATTTCATCAATCCTATCACAGTCCTTGACAAATTATCTTTATTTCGTAGAATAGATTCTATAACACTTTACTTTCACCAAATTTACGGAGGTTGAGAAAACCATGAAGCACGAAAAAGTCTATGCAATGAGTTTTTCCAAGATCTATCCCCTCTTAGTGGCAAAAGCAGAGAAAAAGGGACGAACCAAAGACGAAGTAGATGAAATTATCTGCTGGCTTACTGGATACAAAACTGAATACATCCAAAAAGCGGCAGATACTTCCGTCACCTACGGCGATTTTTTCAAAAACGCCCCCAGACTAAATCCAAACAGAAAATTAATCAAGGGAGTTGTATGCAAAGTTCGGGTGGAGGATATCCAAGAACCCTTAATGCAGGAAATCCGCTATCTGGACAAATTAATCGACGAGCTGGCCAAAGGAAAAGCTATGGACAAAATTTTGCGAAAATAAAGGAGAATGATAATGCAAGGTAAAATCTACGAATTTCATGCAGCCATAGAAGCCGTACCAGATAAAGGCGGCGCATATATCCGTTTCCCCCACGATATCAAAAAAGAATTCGGGAAAGGCAGAGTCAAAGTACAAGTCACCTTTGACGGCGAGCCCTACTGCGGAAGCATCGTAAACATGGGAGTAAAAAATGCCGATGGCTCCGTCTGCTATATCATCGGAATCCGCAAGGATATTCGCAGTAAAATCGGGAAACAGCCTGGCGACGACGTCTTTGTAACCGTCACCCCACTTCTGGAAACTCCAGTTGAATCGTAAGCATTTGCCCCTTAAGCCAAGCGGCCGCCTGGCCGCCCATCCTTTCCGTCAACTCCTTCACAATAAAAAGCCCAAGTCCGGAGGAGCCCTTTCGGCGGGCCAAATCCGCTTTATAGAAACGGTCAAAAATCTGTTTCGGGTCTGGCAGACTGGTTTCCGACACCAGATTTTCAAAAAAAAGGCTGCATCCTCTCTGTCGAATCACAATCCCGCCCCTGCCATGCACAAGCCCATTCTGGATTAAATTATGAAAAATCCGCCTAAGACATTCCTCATCTGCCCTTACCTGAAACCCCTCCGACTCGAAATCCACCTCCGGAGAAACTCCCTTTTCTTCAAACTGACGGTACAAGCCTACCAGACATTCTGAAAGAAGGGGCAGCACCTGGAGCTGGCACATATTCGGTTCAAACTCAGCGCTGGTAAGCTTGGTATACAGAAACAATTCCTCCAGCATATCTCCCAATTCCATCAACCGGTTATCCGCTGTGTTAAGGTAATGCTCACGTCTTGACGAGTCTTCGCACTCCTGTGCAAGCTGGACATACCCCGCCGCCCCAGTAAGGGGCGTGCGGATATCGTGGGCCAGACTGGTGATATTCTGCTTCAACTGCTTTTCCGCTTTCTCGTACTGTCTCTGATTCTGAAACCAATACTGCCTAAGACGATTTAACTGCCTGCATAACTCCAACACATCCCGCTGACGACACCCTACGCCAATCTCCATATGGCTGCCTCTCTCAATCTCCTCAAGCTGCCTGCGCAGAGAACGGATTGCAAGGATACTGCGGATATACTGCATTGCCACTATGAAACAAAAACCAATCAATACCACCATTACAATAACCATATCTATATGTCCTTCTTCCTCAAAACAATTCCCGAAATCATTGTATATAAAATCAAGAAGCCAAATCCCACCACATATACATAGAGATCCTTCACCGAAGTCAACCTCTGCGGTCCAAGGTCACAAGTAATAACAATCGAGTATTCCAGCCAATCTCCCATATGAAGACTTTCAAGTATGGCACACAGCGGCCTCACAATGGCCCCGCTGCTTAATAGAACCACAGCCACAGAACCTGCCGCCACACTTCTGGTCAAAATACAGATAAAAATAGTCAGTGAAGCAAACGCTGTGGTCAAAAACCACACCCATGATATATAAAATACAATATCCTTCCATCCGGTATAAGGAAGCATATTTCCAAACAGTCTGTTCATCAACATCGTAAACAGCAGATGAAATACCAGATAACAAAAATCAACAATCCACGCTGTTATAACCTTGCTTCCTATATAATTCCATCGGTTCTGATGCAGCGCCATGATATTTTTAATAAAACCACTCTGGAAATCTGCACAGACAAACAGCATCACCCAGATACCGAAAATAAGATTATACGACCCGCCATCCAGACAAATCTGCCGGAAAAAGCGCAGCAAATCCATATCTCCCAACATACCATCTAATTCCTTTGCTTCTTCCAGAGAAATCATTCCAAGCGGCACCGAAATCTCCTGCCCCTGCTTTGTCTCCATCAGCCATGTCAAACCAAAAGTAAACACAGTCCCCAACAAAAGCAGCCCAAAACAGACATAGACAGACTTACTTCTCTTCACCCTATATAAATCCATACGTAACAGATTAAACATACTGCCTTCCCCCTTCCATGCGCTCTAAGAAATACTCCTCCAAATCCATACGGTGGAAGCCCGAAGCATACACCGAAATCTGATTCTCAATTAACATCTGATTAAGCCCAGCGCCATCCTCCAGTCCGTAAATCCGGATTGCTCTGGCATCTTCCACCTCTGCCTGTATCTGTGGAAATGACTCCTGAATCAAAGCCAATGAACGTTTCACATCCTCCACCTCAAGCTGAAAATAATCCTGACACTTTTCCTCCAATTCTTCTCTGGTAAGCTGCTCAATCAGCTCTCCATCCTTGATAATCCCATAATTCGTAGAAATCTTGCTAAGCTCACCCAAAATATGGGAGCTGATAAGAATCGTCTTCCCTTCTTCATGAAGCTCAAGAATCAGTTGACGAAGCTCTCTGATTCCTTCCGGATCGAGTCCGTTAATTGGTTCGTCTAAGATAAGCAGGTCCGGATTTCCAAGCAGCGCAAGCGCAACGCCAAGCCGCTGCTTCATTCCCATGGAAAAATGCTTCACCTTCTTCTTGCCCGCATCTGCAAGCCCCGTCATCCTCAGCACCTCCTCTACGCTCTTTTCATCTGTAATTCCCATACATTTCGCCTTCATCATCACATTCTGCCTGGCCGTCATATGGAAATACAGCCCCGCCGACTCAATCAGGACTCCCAGCCTGCGTCGTACAACAGGATCGCTGACTGGCTTCTCAAATATCCGAATCTCTCCCTCCGTCGGACTTGCAATACCGCAGAGCATTTTCAGAGTAGTTGATTTTCCTGCGCCGTTTCTGCCGATAAATCCATAGATTTCTCCTTCCCGAACCTTTAAATTTAACCGTTTCACCACAACCTTATTGCCATATTTTTTCGTAAGAGACGTGGTCTCTATGGCAAATGTATTTTTTTCTGCACTCACTTTATCTTTCTCTCCTTTCCAATTTGACTACACTGATAAGTCTAATATAAGAGTTTTCAAAAAGCGCTCAGAAAAGTTTAAGAAAGTTTAAAGCCCATCCCCCATACTGTCTGTATGTAGGAATCTGTACCACTCTTTTTTAATTTGGAACGAATATTACTGATATGTACATTGATGGTCTTATCCTCCGCCAGATATTCTTCTCCCCATGCATACTCATAGATCATCTGCTTCGTAAAGACCCGTTTAGGATTGCGAATCAACAACTCCATAATCAAAAATTCATGCCTCGTCAATTCCACCTGCTCCCCCTTAGCAGTCATCTCCTGAGTATCCGGATTCAGCGTCCACCCGCGGTAGGAATAGACCCTCTGCTCATAATCTGCCTGCCTCGTATTCTCTAAAGCTCTTCCGCCCACCCTGTTTTTCCTATCCCAACGGCGGAACTGCACCTGTATCCGCACCAGCAGCTCCGGCAGATCAAAGGGCTTGCAGATATAATCCTCCGCACCTGCTGACAGTACCTCAACCTTACTGTCCAGCCCGCTCTTGGCAGATAAGACGATAACTGGCGATTTTTCTGAAAATATAGATACCAGTTCTTCTCCAGAGATTCCAGGAAGCATCAAATCCAAGAGCACCAGATCATACTCCTCCATAGAAAACAGCAGCTTCGCTTCGCTGCCGGAGAATGCCTGCGTACATGTATATCCATGATTTTCCAGATAGTCTTTAAGCATCTGATTATTCTCTGCATCATCTTCTACAATCAAAATCTTCTGCACATCTCTTACCTCCAAACGAAAATATCATTGTTTTATTATAGTGAATAGACAATGCCGTGTAAAGCCTCCTCCCAAACTAAATAAAGAAGCGGCAAAACCGCTCCTTTATATCTTATTTATATACTAAATTTCTTTCTCTCTGACCTGTTACGCTATCCGCAATGATGTCCGCATCCGCCTTCTCCATGGTGATGCCCATGATGGCTGCATACAGTATCTGGGTCATAGTTAAGCTCTCCCGCCAGATAAGCCTCCACCTGTGCATCCGCATTCCCCTGAGCGCCCGGAAACAGATCAATCCCTGCCTCAGCCAACGCATTGCGCGCTCCGCCGCCGATCCCGCCGCAAATCAGTACGTCAACGTTTCCCTGAAGCAAAAAACCTGCCAGGGCTCCGTGGCCTTGCCCGTTGGTGCCAATCACTTCACTCTTAACCACTTTCCCATCTTCCACATCATATACTTTAAACTGTTCAGAATGTCCAAAGTGCTGAAAAACCTGTCCATTCTCATATGTTACTGCAATCCTCATGACACATTCTCTCCTTTCCATCCTTTGCCTTTTATCTGCATTCCTTCTTCAACTCAATAATCCTCTGGTTGCTGCTCCCTCGAAACGAAAGCGTTACATCCTTAAGCTCCTCCACAAACTCACCGTCTACCAGTACATCAATATAGGACAGCATCTCGTCTGTTACTTCTGTATGAACCTTCCCTCCCTTGACAAGCTCCACATCATACAAATAACCACTGTAACACCAGACATCCTTCTCAGGATATCTCTCCTTAATCTGCCTTAGAAGTCCTGTCAGCACCCCCTGGTTCTCAGGCTCAAAAGGCTCTCCGCCAAGCAGCGAAAAGCCCTGGATATACTCAGGCTCAAGAAGCCTGAGCACCTCCTCCTCAGTCTCCTTAGTATAAGGCTGACCGTATTTAAAATCCCATGTTTCGGGATTAAAACACCCTTTACAGTGGTGCCTGCACCCCGAAACAAACAGACTGACCCGAACCCCTGGACCATCTGCAATATCACATTCTTTTATCTTTCCATAATGCATATTCTCACCTACACTCCACAGGATACGGAAACTTTTCTTATTTTACAGATGCAGTACCCGCTCCTTAATCTCCTGGGTACGTCCCTGATTCCAAAACTGTGTACCGATATATCCGCAAGTCCGACGCGCTACAAACATCTTATCCTGATCCTTATTCTGACAGTTGGGACACTCCCAAATCAGCTTACCCGTTCCGTCTTCTCTGATGGCAATCTCACCGTCATATCCACAGCATTCACAATAATCGCTTTTCGTATTCAATTCTGCATACATAATATTATCATAAATGAACTTCATCACAGCCAGAACTGCCGGAATATTATTCTGCATATTCGGCACCTCAATATAGCTGATTGCCCCGCCAGGAGACAATTTCTGAAAATCCGCCTCGAATTTCAGCTTCTTAAAGGCATGTATATCTTCGGACACATGCACATGATAGCTGTTGGTAATATAGTTCTTATCTGTAACACCCTCAATAATGCCAAACCTCTTCTGCAGGCACTTGGCAAACTTATACGTGGTGGACTCCATCGGCGTTCCGTACACAGAATAACTAATATGCTCTGCCTCTCTCCACTCCTTACACTTATCGTTCAGTCTCTGCATAACCGCCAGTGCAAAGGGCCTCGCCTCTGGGTCTGTATGTGACTTTCCAAGCATCCGCATACACATTTCGTAAAGGCCCGCATAGCCAAGGGAAATCGTGGAATAACCATTATACAGCAAATCGTCGATTACCTGTCCCTTCTTAAGCCGTGCCAGAGCACCGTACTGCCACAGAATCGGCGCCACATCTGAAACCGTTCCCAAAAGCCGCTCATGCCTGCACCTAAGTCCTCTGTGACACAACTCCAGACGCTCATCCAGAATCTCCCAGAACTTATCCATGTCTCCCTCGGAGGAGCATGCCACATCCACCAGATTAATCGTCACGACACCCTGGTTAAACCTGCCGTAGAACTTGTGGCTTCCGTCCTCGTTCCTCTGGGAATCCTCCACAGTCAGGAAGGAACGGCATCCCATACAGGGATAAACGTCTCCCTGCTTCAATTCCTTCATAATCTTCGCGGAAATATAATCCGGAACCATACGCTTTGCCGTACATTCCGCCGCCAGTTCTGTCAGATGCCAATATTTGGTGTCCGCCTTCACATTATCCTCATCCAATACATAAATCAGCTTAGGAAATGCCGGTGTAATCCAAACACCCTTCTCATTCTTAACACCCTGCATCCTCTGAATCAGCACTTCTTCTATAATCAGAGCCAAGTCATCCCTAACCTGGCCTTCCTCAACTTCATCCAGATACATAAATATGGTCACAAAAGGAGCCTGCCCGTTACAGGTCATCAATGTGATTAACTGGTACTGAATTGTCTGAATCCCGCTCTTAACCTCATCCCGCAGCCGACGCTCCGTCACTCTGCTGATAATCTCCTCATCCATGCTCTCGCCGCATTCCTTACGCTCGGCAATCACACTTTTGCGCAGCTTCTGTCTGCTGATATCCACAAACGGTGCCAGATGTGCCAGCGTAAACGACTGCCCGCCATACTGATTGCTGGCAACCTGCGCTACAATCTGAGTCGTCACGTTACATGCCGTAAAGAAGCTGTGCGGCTTCTCAATCAGCGTCTCACTAATCACAGTCCCATTCTGGAGCATGTCATCCAGATTAATCAGGTCACAGTTATGCTCCTTCTGAGCAAAATAATCGGAATCATGAAAATGAATGATTCCCTCCTCATGTGCATTCACAATCTCTGCCGGAAGCAGCACACGCTTGGATAAATCCTTGCTCACTTCTCCCGCCATATAGTCCCTCTGCGTTGAATTAATCACAGGATTCTTATTAGAATTCTCCTGAGTAACCTCCTCGTTAATATTCTCTATTAAAGAAAGAATACCGTTATCCGTTGTATTCGACTTACGCTTCAATTCCCGCCTGTAACGGTAGCGCACATACTTCTGCGCCACTTCATAACCACGCATCTCCATAATGCCGCGCTCAACCATATCCTGAATATCTTCTACATTCACGGCATGGGGCAGCTCTCCTACCTTCGATGCAATATTATCTGCAATCGCAATAATCTGGTAGTCGTTCATCTGATGAATCCTGTCCACCTCGCCGTTTGCAGCCTTAACCGCATTCACAATCTTCGACAGATCGAACAGGACTTCCTCCCCATTCCGCTTAATTACATTCGTCTTCACGTCCACACCCATTATATTCCCTCGCTTTCACACATACAAAATATTGATACTCCCTCACAACTCTACACAACATGTTGAGTCACGTACTATAATACACTAAACTCACAAGAAAGGGAAGGGGAAGTTAGAAAAAATTTTCAACAAATATTGCCTGTTTTTTTCTATGTGATTTCTCTATTTAAGATACTTGACATTGCTCTCCTGTGTTTCCCCTAGGAAGACAAATAGCAGCCTTATCCTATACAAGCCCAAGATGACGAAAGGCTTTCCACAGCCCATCCTCCTTGATAGGCGCCGTTACATAATCTGCAATCTCCTTCGCCCATGGCGACCCATTTCCCATTGCAACGCCTGTTCCGGCAAACCGAATCATTTCAATATCATTATCGCCGTCCCCAATCGCCACAGTATCCTCCCTGCCACATTCCCTCATCTTTAAAATCTGTCGAATTGCTTCTGCCTTTGTAATATAATTCGGCGTAATCTCCCCTGCCCACCTCTCAGAATAGGGGAGGCAAAGATGCGTGATATGAAAAGAATACCCCCACTTGGACAAAATCTCCCTGCTTACCTCATCGCGGCTGAACACGACTAACTGTTCCACATCCGGCACCTCCAAAAGCGATTCCACCGGCCTTGGCATCAAAGCCTCCGATTCGTCTACACACAGCTTCTCACATAATTTCGTATAAATCCTACAGTAATCCTCCCAATTCTCCTGTAATACATAGCACTCCTTGTTGTTTCCCATCTCCACAACGCAATCCTGCTCTAAGAGGTCCTTCATAAGCTCAATATACGCCAACTGTGTGAAATACTTATGTCCAATCCTCTCCCCTTGATACTCTATATATCCTCCTGAGCTTGCAACCACTCCGTCAAATCCAATATCCCGTATCTTCTTCTCAATACGACAGTATAACCGCCCAGTATTGAGGAACACCTCATGGCCGTTCTGCCTGGCCTTTCGTATTGCCTCCACCCCAGATTCCAGAACCGTACCGTCAAAATCTCTAATCGTACCGTCAATGTCCAGAAAAATTAATTTCCCCATCAGTCTATCCCTCTCTCACAGATGCCTTCTCTAATCCTGTTGCTACTTTATCATATATTGTACAATATCTGTGTCGGATTTTAAATATAATTTACAATTTCGTTACTATTTTTTCCAAAATGTTTACACATGTAAATTAAAACGGCAGCACCCCGTAATCCTACAGAATACTGCCGTCCTCTTGTTCACTTTCTCCCTCTGTCTCAACCATCTTAAGAATATCGCATACATCACACTCCAGGTAATCGCACATCTTCTCCAGCGTATGCAGATCCACGCGCACTACCTTATTCTTACAGTAATTATTCAACTGAGTGCGCTGCAGCCTACACCAATAGCAGAGCGTTGTCTTGCTGACACCCTTCTCAGCCAGAACCCTCTCAATATCAATCACTATTTTTCTCATATTTCAACCCCACATTACATCTTTTCGATTAGTATACCCAGATTTAACTTGAAAAAATAGATGTAATAAATTACACTGTAAATAAATACACGGTTTCTCTTTGACACAAAAAAGGAGGTATGTACACATGAAGAAAAAGAAATGGATACTGCTCACCCCACTCGTAATCCTGCTTTTGGCCTTCTGTTTGGAGGAAGCTAAACCCTACGAAATCTTTTCCTCTACGGTCGAGTCGTCTCCTAACCTCACCGAGAATGAGATTACCCTCGTAGTCCACAGCCTCCTCCCCATCGACACAGATGAGCTGGCAAAAGAATTCATTGAAAACCATATGCTTTTGAACGGCGGCAGACCCAATCAGTATTTTGAACTAGAGCTTTACCGAACCAGCCTGCATTATAAGTTGGGAAAAATATATGACACAATTCTGTGCAACGAAAAGGGAGAACGTGTATCGGAGGTTCAATTTTAGGACACTACAACTTGCGAAAACAGAAAAGATATAGTAATGTGTAGAGAGAATAAAAAAATCAATGTTTAAAAAGGAGTTTCTTATGATTTTCGATACACATGCTCATTATGATGATGAACAATTTAATAATGACCGAGAAGAATTGCTTTGTTCCATGGCGGACAACAACGTAGGAACGATCGTCAACGTCAGCGCCGCCTTGAATTCCTGTGAGCGGGTCGTAAACATGGTGCAGGATTATCCCTTTATGTATGCCGCAGTCGGCGTCCATCCTGACGAAGTAGGCAGTCTGGACGATGAAGCCTTCGCCCGTATGAAGGAGTTATTCAAAAGAGATAAGGTTGTTGCTGTGGGAGAGATTGGCCTGGATTATTACTGGGACAATGAATCCCACGATATACAGAAGAAATGGTTTATCCGGCAGCTTGAGCTTGCAAGAGAATTAAACCTTCCGGTTCTCATCCACAGCCGAGAGGCGGCTGGCGATACCATGGAGATTATGAAGGAATACGCCAGGGGACTTGACGGCGTAATCCATTGCTATTCTTATTCAAAAGAGATGGCGCAGGAGTACGTGAAGATGGGCTTCTATATTGGAGTAGGCGGGGTGGTCACTTTTAAAAATGCCAGGAAATTAAAGGAAACGGTAGAGGTCCTTCCCCTTACTTCTATCGTTCTTGAGACAGACTGCCCTTATCTGGCTCCTGAGCCATACCGGGGGAAACGGAATCATTCCGCATATATCCGGTATGTGGCAGAGGAGATTGCAAGACTTAAGGGCGTGACCTGCCAGGAAGTGATTGCCAAGACGGAGGATAATGCGAAGAAGCTCTATCGGATTTCATGTTAATCTGATGTAACTCCTTTACCTCTTGTTATACAACCGGCACAAATAGAGTCCCGCCAGCAATAAGACGGGAAATACTACTGCGGCCAGAATACCCATTCTAAGATTATTATTTAAAGCGCCTGAAACCATACCAACGACGGTCGGTCCGCCAGAACATCCCACATCGCCTGCCAACGCAAGCAATGCAAACATCGCTGTCCCGCCTTTATCTTCAAAAGCGGCCGCCTTACTAAAGACCCCCGGCCACATGATACCAACGGACAGACCGCATACCCCGCACCCGATCAAACCAACTACCGGATTTGGTACAAGGGAAATACAAAGATATGAAGCAATACATAAAATGCTGCTTCCAATCATAAAATGCTCCAAATCAATTCGTTCTCCATATTTCCCATAAAAAGCCCTGGCGCTGCCCATTAAAATTGCAAACAACATCGGTCCTGCCAAATCTCCGATTGTCTTGCTTACATTCAGCCCCATTTCCGCAAATGTGGACGCCCACTGGCTCACCGCCTGTTCGCTTGCTCCCGCACATATCATCATTAACATCAGTATCCAGAATATCTTCCTGCCAAAAAGCTGTCCAATCGTTAAGCCTTTTTCCCCTTCATCCATCAACGAGGCAATCGGCACTTTCGCAAAAAGTATCATATTGGCAAACGGAATCAATGACCATATCCATGCCATAATCCTCCAGTTTTCAATTCCAAAGAAATAGAAAAAAACAGTGGATACCAACACTACTGCTACATGCCCCCAACAGTAAAAGGAATGTAACAGACTCATGGCTTTTTCTTTGTTTTCTGTAGGGCAGGCCTCCACGATAGGACTAACCAAAACTTCAAGCAGACCGCCGCCCACCGCATAAACGGCAACAGCAATTAATAACCCTGCAAACGCACTTCCACATATATCCGGCAGAAGCGTCAGTAAAACGAACCCTGTCACAGCACAAAAATGGGCTATGAGCATTGACCTGCGATAGCCTATTCTGTCAACAAACGTAACCGACAAAATATCCACCAACAGCTGCAGCCCAAAGTTAAATGTAATGAGTAAAGTAATCTGCGTCATCGGTATTCCGTAACTGTTATGGAATGTGAGAAAAAGAAGGGGAACAAAATTATTTACAATCGCCTGGACAATATATCCAGTAAAGCAGGCATAAAGTGTTTTATTATAGCTTTTATCCATATTAAAATCTCCCTCTATTTCCGATTTTCATTCATCCATTCCACAGCAAAGTCTACCAACGCCCTCTGGCTCATCATAGAGAGAATCCCATCTCCCAAGGATACATGCCGCACCTGTCCCGTCTGTTCAAATGCTTCTCCGATTGCAGGAAAATCCTCTCCGTCTACAGCTAACGTTTCATAGGATTTCCAAACCCGCTGTCCGTCAACCTGTATGGCGCTGCTCTCAACAACCGTATGCTTACCAGGATACTCAGCCCGTGCATCTGCCAAATGCAGGGAAGTATTCTTGTCATAACCAACGCCAATCAACAATACAGCACCGTCAAGTTCATACAGTCTGCCAATCGGTGAGCCATCTCCAAAAATATCAGACAGACTGTGCTTCTCTGTCAAATACTTTGCATAACGCCCCCACGCTGCAACCGACCTTGCAGGGTGGCCGCTTCTAATCGTTCCCGGCCACTGACGGAACATTTCCGCTACAGCTCCCATGGTATTTGTCGGTGTAATCCTCTCATCATATGCAGGAATATACTCACGTATCACGGGCCACCATTCTTTTGGCTCCTGCCAGTAAACCCCTGTGGTGGGGTCCAAATTTTTCCATGACTGGGTGGGCATCATAATCGTCCCCTCTTGGCCGACACTATGAAGCAGCGCTTCAATAATCGTCTGCGCTCCTCCGCATACATAACCCAGGCTGCTCAGTGACGTATGCACCATAATCGCCTGCCCTCTTTTGACGCCCACATTTCTGAGAGCAGTCTGAACATCTTCTGGAATAACTAATTTCATTATTTTTTCTTCCTTTCATAAAAAATAGCAATTATAATAATCATAGATTAAACTGTGATGGTTTACAAAGGTTAAATGCGTAACCCATCACAAAATTTAACTGTATTTTTTGTGCAGCTTTATATCACACACGCTGCTGCGCTCCATTAATGTTACAGGCAAAATTACATTTTTTTCTCCACAATTTCCATCTCTTAATTGTTTTAGCAGTTTAAGCGCCAAAGCAGCCCTTTCCCTGTAGTCCTGTTTTACCGTAGTCAGCGGCGGCACAAAATTTCCGCAACCCCTCACATTATCAAATCCAACTACAGATATGTCCTCCGGCACGGATAAGCCTGCACGATTCAACACTTGAATTAAATCCATTGCATAATAATCCGATACCGCAAAAACGGCTGAATAATTCTTTATTTCTCCTAAATGTTCCCTATAAAAACGAATCCGCCTTTCCCGTTCCATAGGTATCAAAATAAGTCTTGCACCTGGGAGCTCGCTTTTAAGCCCCATAAACCTCTCCATATCCATACAAACCTTATTATCTGATACGCAAAGCACCTCCCTATGCCCCCTGCTTTTCAAATAACGTCCAACCTGCACCCCACCATCATAATGATTTACTTCAATATTTGCAAGGCTGCCGGCACTTTTCATGTATCCGTCATAAACCACAAAGGGAATATGCATCTGTTCTCTCAGTTTCTTATAATCCTGCTCACAGAAACCAATCAGTACCATACCCTCCATATTCCACATGGAAGCAAATTGGGGAATTTCATTCCATTGAGCCGTAATTTTAACCATAAGGAATTTTCCCGCCCTTTCTGTCTCCCTCGATAGTGCATTCACTGAGGCAGAAATAAACTGATCCTCCAGAGTACGGCCTTCATACTTCTTATGGTCATTGATCACCACCCCAATAATCTTAGAATCGTTCTGTGCCAGAAGTATCCCTGCCATACTGGGAATATATTGCCTCTTTTCTAAAAGCTGTTGTACCCGTTTCACTGTTTCATCTGATACTTTATTTGTTTTTCCATGAATAACATTCGACACGGTAGCAGTACTTACTCCTAATTCTTCAGCAATATCAACAATCCTTATTTTCCTGCTTTCCATATGCATCCATCCCCCTCTGATTTTTATCCCAATAAACATATAAAAAGATTCAGCATCATTACTCAACCGAGTAGCTCCACTGAACCTTTTCAATTACATATTTAATGTCTTTTCATCCGCTGATTTCCTATAAAAGCCCTGCCCTAAGCTCCTCTGGCGTCTTGGCAGACAAAAGCGATGGCGCAATATCAAAAACAGTCCTTGCTCCGCACTCTCCCGCCTTCGCCAGACGGTACGCCGCCCTCGCATAGCAGATTAGCACGCTGGCCGTAAATTCCGGATTAGAATTAAGCTTCAGAGAATACTCAATAATATGCTGATTCCCATCTTCCCCAGTCTCACCGCTGCGAATCACAAACCCGCCGTGAGGCATCTTACTGTGGTTCGCCTTTAATTCCTCCTCCGTGATAAACGTCACCGTTGTCTCATACTCGTCAAAATAATTTGGCATCGTCTTAATGGCCTTCTCAATGGCCTGTAAATCGGCCCCCTCCTCAGGAACCACATAACATTCCCTGAGATGCTTTTCCCGTGTAGTTAAATCAGGCTCGCTTCCACTCCTGACACGCTCTACCGCCGCCTCAATCGGCACCGTATACTGGATGCCGTTTTTCACGCCCTCCACTCTGCGGATTGCATCTGAATGTCCCTGGCTCACGCCCTTGCCCCAGAACGTATACGTACTTCCCTGAGGAAGAATCGCCTCCCCATACAGACGGTTCAGTGAAAACATTCCAGGATCCCATCCAACGGAAATAATCCCAATCTTTCCGCCCGACTTTGCCGCCTTGTCCACATTTCCAAAATACTCCGGAATTCTCGCATGGGTATCAAAGCTGTCAATCGTGTTAAAATTCGCCGCAATCTTAGGCCCCATCACAGGCAGATCCGTCGCTGAACCACCGCAAAGCACCAGAACGTCAACCTCATCCTTCATGGACAGCAGTTCATCCATATGCTTAACAGCCACGCCCTCAGTATGAAGCTTCACAGAAGCCGGCTTACGCCTGGTAAATACAGCCTTCAACTCCATATCCTCATTGCGGGCAACGGCAAGCTCCACGCCCCTTCCGATATTTCCATATCCTACGATTCCAATTCTTATTTTTTCCATACAAGCAACATCCTCCTTTTAGCAAATCTCTGCCCCTGCCGGCATCTCCTTCTCCGGTGTCATCAAAGCCAGATTTCCTTCTGCATCCTCGGCGCACAAAAGCATCCCCTCAGACAGCACGCCAGCCAGCTTCGCCGGTTTCAGATTCACAAGAACCATAACCTTTTTCCCGACCATTTCCTCCGGCTTATAATGAGCCTTGATTCCGGATACAATCTGCTTCACCTGACTGCCCACCTTCACCTGAGAACACAAAAGCTTCTTCGATTTCTTTACCTCCTCACAGGCAATAATCTCGCCAACCTGGAACTGCATTTTTCCAAATTCCTCGAAGGTAATCTCCGGCTTCGCCTCTATATCAATCACAGGCGTGTCCTCCTTCGCGCTTTCCTCCTCTTTCACAGGCGGATGAAGCTCATTCACCTTCTTCATCACCTCATCCACATCAAGCCTTGCAAATAAAATCTCAGGCTTGTCCGTCACCCTGCCGTCGCCAAGCTGAGAAAGAATCTTTTCAGAGGTTTCTGGCATAAACGACTCGATTAAGACTGCCCCTGCCTTGATACTTTCAATCAGATTGTAAAGCACCGTTTCCAGACGTTCCTTCTTAGCCTCATCTTTCGCCAGAGCCCACGGCATAGTTTCGTCGATATATTTATTACAACGCTTAAACAGATTAAAAATCTCTGTAATTGCATCCGCAACCCGTAGGCTTTCCATCTTAGAATCCACAGCCTTCGGCGTATTCTCTGTAACGGCTTTTAAATCTGCATCCACAGCTTTTTCTTCCTCAGTCTCGGCAACGCCCTTATTGGTTACTGCACCGCCGAAATACTTGTTCGTCATAGAAACCGTCCGATTCACCAGATTACCAAGGGTATTTGCAAGGTCAGAATTCATACGTTCAACCATCAATTCCCAGGTAATCACACCATCATTGTCAAAAGGCATCTCATGAAGCACAAAGTACCGCACAGCGTCCACCCCGAAGAAATCCACCAGCTCATCTGCATACAGCACATTTCCCTTGGACTTGCTCATCTTGCCATCCCCCTGCAAAAGCCAGGGATGACCAAAAATCTGCTTCGGAAGTGGTAAATCAAGAGCCATAAGGAAAATCGGCCAGTAAATAGTATGGAACCGGATAATATCCTTTCCAATCAAATGCAAATCTGCCGGCCATTCCTTCTTAAACTGCTCTGTACTCTCTTTGTCACACTCATACCCAATTCCCGTAATATAGTTTGTCAAAGCATCCAGCCACACGTAGACAACATGCTTAGGGTCAAAGTCCACAGGAATTCCCCATTTAAACGAAGTCCTGGACACACACAAATCCTGCAGCCCCGGAAACAGGAAATTATTCATCATCTCATTTTTCCTTGATACAGGCTGGATGAATTCTGGATGAGCGTTAATATGCTCAATCAGGCGGTCCGCATATTTGCTCATTTTGAAGAAATACGCTTCTTCCTTGGCAGGCAAAACCTCGCGCCCACAGTCTGGACATTTACCGTCCACCAACTGGGACTCTGTAAAGAAAGACTCGCAGGGCGTACAGTACATTCCTTCATAATATCCCTTGTAAATATCCCCCTGGTCGTACAATTTCTTGAAAATCTTCTGGACCTGCTTCTCATGGTCCTCATCCGTTGTACGGATGAATTTATCATAGGAGGTATTCATCAAATCCCAAATCCGTCGGATTTCTCCTGCAACATTATCTACATATTCCTTTGGGGTAATGCCTGCCTCCTGCGCCTTTAACTCAATCTTCTGGCCATGCTCGTCTGTTCCTGTCTGGAAGAATACATCATACCCTTTACTTCTCTTGTACCTGGCAATAGCGTCCGCAAGAATAATCTCATAGGTGTTCCCAATGTGAGGCTTTCCTGATGTATAAGCAATCGCTGTCGTAATATAATACTTTGATTTTTCACTCATTTTCTTTCTCTCCCTTCCTGATAAGTCAATCTACAAAAAACCGCCCTCTTAATATATTTTAAAATATATCAAGAAGACGGAATCTCACTGTGTTACCACTTCTCATTTATCCTGCCCTCACGGACAGAACCTCATTAAGTGCTGTCTGTCTCCTGCAACACTCTTACGCTATAACGGGCGAACCCTTTCATTGATTATGTTCAAAATCCTATCATACACTTGCTCTGCTTGTCAAGTACGGTTTTTATATATTTGGCTTTATCAATTCTGCCATGCAGCTATTTACTGGCCAATATCCGTCAACGTATCTTCTACTAAAGCAAAATCAATCTCCAATTCACCACCGAAAATCTCAACCGGAATCTTATCCTTCATACCATATATGGCCGGATAAGCATCCTTTTCAAAAAAGTAAACAATGACTTTGCGCCGGTCTGTATCCACCATCCAATATTCCCTGACTCCTGCCGCCTCATACTTGTGAAGCTTCAGATACATATCCTTCTTTTGGGTTGACTCAGACAATATCTCAATGATAAAATCCGGCGCACCCATGATACATCTTCTGATAATCTTATCTTTGTCACAGATGATCAAAACATCCGGCTGTACCATCGTCTGATCGTCACAGTCAAGCTGCACGTCCACCGGCGCAAACAAAACTCTGCACTGGCCCTTTTTCCTGCTTATGTAATGAAAAATCTGCATAGAAATCTCCATAGACACCGCCTGATGTCCGGTTGTCGGCGCCTTCATCTCGTAGAATTTCCCGTCAATCAATTCCACCCTCTGATCTTCCGGCAGCGCATAATAATCCTCCAGCGTATAGTCCTTCTTCTTTACCCCATATGCGCCCGTCTCCCGTACCTCGTTTCCATAATGCTCTGTCTTCAGCACTTTTTCCAATGCCTGCAATGCTTCACAATCCAGAGAGAACGCCTCTCCCTTAAAAATCTTTTGTACTGTCTCTATCGGAATTCCTGACAATTCCGATAGCTTCTCATATGTATAGCCCTTCAATTCTCGGTAATACTCCATCAATACTATATTCATGTAACCATCCCTTCTTCAAAATATACCAAAATTTAAGGTTGCCTATACATTCATGATTTCCCTCACATCTCTATTATATGGTAAATTTTTCCTGTCTACAAGACAAAATGCCGCCTGGCGCCAGACTTGTCCAAAAATCCTGCATGTCATTGGCATTTCCCGCATATACATATAAAAAACATGGAAGGTTTCTTATGTCAAAAAAACGCTCTGCAATCATTGCCTCCCTGTTTCTGGCGACCCTTTTTGTATCTGTCGTTCTGTTCCGCCATTTTAGCGGAAATGAAAACCAACGATTTGAAGCCTACACAAAAGAGCTTTTTCGCCAGGAGGTAGCCGGAAGCACGATTTCTCTACACTACACACTCAAGAATCCGAAAAGCTACGGGATTGAACAGGCGCCCATAACCTTCGGATACTGCACAACGGATACCACGGCAATCTGCGCCTCTGCGGAAAATGCAATCGCCCTGCTTCACTCCTTTGACCGAAGCCGTCTATCGAAAAAAAATCGGCTGACCTATGATATTCTTGAAAATTATATGGTTTCCGCCCATGAGCTTGCCC